>Ga0155079_127_pt1 | contig 29381 bp, 27 predicted proteins | sample RifCSPhighO2_01_FD_106047 | JGI IMG/M metagenome (GOLD analysis project Ga0155079, IMG submission 106047) | Candidatus Peribacteria bacterium RIFCSPHIGHO2_01_FULL_54_22 | reverse complement strand
CTATACGGATGTCGTCAGAGAAACGGAACTCCGCGTTCGTCCGGTCCCAGTAGATTTTCTCGTTCAGTGTGTCGCCGAAGCGCAGCTCCGCGTCCGTGGTGCTGTCCCCCTCGTGGACGATCTGGAATGCCTCCGTATTCACGAGCAGGGTCGGATTCCAGGCACTCGCGATGAGCGACGTCGGCGCAAGGAGCGAGATGGTGAACATCCAAAGGACAAGCGCCGCCGCGGCGCGCGGTGGGCAGAGCGTACGGCAATGCGCGGTATTGGTATATATTTTTGGCATTTTCCTTAAATTATAGCAGAATTTCTCCTATTTTGTCCCCATTGGTCATTGCAAATTATACAAAGATGTTGCGCGATAAAGTGTGCTACACTTTTTCCATGCATACGTGGGACTACGACATCGGCACGCTCCAGCAGGGAGAAGAGGGAGAACGCTGGAAGCTGACGCGGATGATCCTGTACGGCCTGGGTGGAGAGAAAATTCCTCCTGCGCTCCTGCGCAAGCATCTTGCGTATTTACGCATTCCAGAAGACCGACGTGCGTTCCTTCGACTCATTCTCCAGTGATGCGTGCAAAAAGCCTGCCTGTCTTACCGCATCTTCTGTGTCCCGTGGACCCATCGGAAGTCACTGCGTTCTTCATTGCCCAGGCGGAAGCATTGAAGACGGATATCCTGGCACACTGAAAAAGCCCCAGTTTTCAATGAATATCCTATTTTCCATCTCCCGAGGGGAGAGGGCAAGGAACGTCAAGCCGATCCTCTTTGCGGACAGATATTATGGCGAGGTACAGCCTTGTGCCTCTTGGTAAAAATAGTGTACACTATAGTTATACCTTCTTCCTTCCGTTCTTATGACGACAAGACTCATCGGTATCAAACAATTCCGGCGTGATCTGACAAAACTCTCCAAAGAAGCACGCACGAAGAACGTACACTTCATCGTGATGCGCCACTCCGTTCCTCAATTCCGCGTATCTCCTATGACGCGCAAAGAACTGGAGTATGAACAATTGAAAGCGGATATCGCGGAGGCGCGGGCACAGGTGAGGCGCGGAGAGGGTTATTCGTCCGATGAAGTTCGGGCAATGCTCGGAATATGAGATGTTCCTTGTTGTGGATGCCGACAGCGACGGGCGATCTAAAAAGATTGCCTGGAGTGGTCGCGAAACGCATCATCGCAAAAATGGATTGGTACATTGCCAGGGAGAACCCTTTTCACTTTGCCAGGAGGCTGGCCGATGGGGCGTTGGGAACCTACCGTTTCCGTGTCGGCGACTATCGTGTTCTCTGTGATGTTCATCGTGGGAAAATCACCGTGCTGGAGGTGCTCGGCGTACGCGATCGTAAGAATGCGTATCGGAAATGAAGGGAGAGGGCAGCCTGCCTGCCGGCAGGCAGTGGTGATGGTTGTCGGAAACATTTAGTCATAAGGTATCCCTGCCGCCCTCCCAATCTTTTCTAGAGCCTCCGGTAACCACTCCTGCACGAGGTTGTTCGTGACGCGCACAACAGTGTATCCATCCTGACAAAGGAAAGCTTCACGCTGTGCATCGTACGTTTGTCGGAGTGCATGTATACCTCCATCCACTTCCACAACGAGTTTTTTCGCCGCACAGTAAAAATCCACAATGTACGGACCAATGGGCACCTGTCGCCGGAACTTCATGTCGTGGAAACGATGGGATCGGAGCTTTCTCCAGAGGAGCTTTTCCATGGTTGTTTGTTCTGTGCGCAGAGCCCGGGCAAATGTGATGGTTTTCGGTAGACGTTTGGTTACAGTCGTACTCATTGGAATACCAGCATACCAAGGTATTTCTCAAACCCTCTCCCTAGCCCTCCCCCTTGAAAGGGGGAGGGAATATAGAGAAAACACCCTCTCCCTTTGAAGGGAGAGGGAATATAGAGAAAACACCCTCTCCCTTTGAAGGGAGAGGGAAGGGGTGAGGGTTGTCGGAAACACCCTCTCCCTTTGAAGGGAGAGGGAAGGGGTGAGGGTAGTAATGCTACGGCAGCTTCGTGTCCATGTTGAAGTTCAGGAAGCCGATGTCGGTGTAGGAGCGACCGGGGCTCGTCGACACTGCACCGGAGTTCGTGAGGCGCAGGAGGAAGGTGAAGTAGCCCCCTCCGGTCCACGTTCCGGCAGCCTGAGGACCGGTAATAGATGCGGTTGTCCAAGAAGTGGAATCGGTTTTAATGTTTGTGCCGTTCGTGAGGGCGACGGCCGTGCCAGCGGTATCGCGCATGTAGGTGGCGATGTAGCCGCTCATCGTGCGGTAGCGGAGTTGTATGGGTGTTGCTTCCCAATTAGTGAAGGTATCGGGGAGGCGGGCGCGCACTTGCATCCAGTAATTCTGGTTCGTCGTCCGCGTCGTCTCCCACCGGTACGTGTTCCCGATCTCGCTCCCGGAGCTCACGCGCAGGGTGAGGGTGCCGACATTGTTCGATCCGCTCCCGAAGTACATCGTATTCGGGTACTCCGGGTGGAGGGAAATCAATTCTCCACTCCCCTTCATACTCGCCCAGCTGAGCGTTCCAGCGGCGTTCGTCTTGAGGACCTGCCCGGATGCCGCGCCGTCGCTTGTCGGGAACGTGTAGGTGACGCCACCGATCTTCAGCGTGGACTTGAGCGTTGCGGCGCTGTTGATGGTGAGTGTTCCGGAGGACGTGAGGTTACCCGTCGTGTGGAGGTCGTCCGAGAACTCAAACCTGTCCGCGAGGTTCACCCAGGAGAGGGATTCATTGGTCGTGTCGGAGCCGAAGACGATGCCGACATCGTTCGCGTCCGCGTCTTCATTCAATGTCATTCCCGAACTGAAGCGCACGGTCCCGGAGGCGGTGAGGAGCCGAGTGGCGTGGAGGTGATCACCGGATGCGGTGCCCGTTATTTCCAGAGAAGATCCGGAGAAGGAGGAACTGAGGGAGATGACGGTACCGGCGACCGTGATGCCCTGACCGGCGGTGCCGCCGGTGTCAATATCGCTCGACCACGAGAGGACGCCGGCGCCGGAGGTCTTGAGGACCTTCCCCGTCGCGGAGCCGTCGGACGTCGGGAAAGTGTAGGTGACGCCGCCGATCTTCAGCGTGGACTTGAGTGTGGTCGCGCCGGAGACCGTGAGGCCGCCGTAGATCCCCGCGTTCCCGTCCACGTTGAGGGTGGAACCCGAAAGGTTGCCGAGCACCCGCGTGTCCTTCGAGAAGCTGAACTTCTGCGCGGCGTCGATGAATGTGAGCGTCTGCGCGGTGTCGTCGTTCCCGAAGGTGAGGACGGCGTTGGCGGCGCCGTCGTCGCTGTTGATGCCGAGATTGCCCTTCGTCTTCGCGTCGCCGGAGACCGTGAGCGTTCCCGACGCGGTGATGTTCCCGTCGATCCGCAGGTCGTCCGAGAAGCGGAACTCACTGTTCGTCCGGTCCCAGTAGAGCTTCTCGTTGACGGTATCCCCGAAGCGCAGATCGATGTCCGTAGTGCTGTCCCCCTCGTGGATGACCTGGAACGCCTCGGTGTTCACGAGGAGCGTCGGGTTCCAGGTCGAGGAGCGCGCGGTCTCCGCGAGGAGGCCGAAGGAGAGGGACGCGCACAGCGTCACCGCCAGCCATTTTTTGCAGAAAGAGAGTTGCATGTGAATGTTTCCTAACATTCTACCATGTACGCATGTTCAGTGTAAGTTGACCATGTAACACAATAGTTGTGTTATGGCAGATTTTCCTCGATGTTGATCGTGAGGGCGCCGACGTCGGTGAAGGTCTTGTCGGGCAGGGTGGCGCCGGAGTTCGTGAGACGGAGGAGCACCGTGAAGGTGTCGCCGGGGGTCCAGGTTCCGCCGGTGGCAGGTCCTGTGATCGTCGCCGTCGTCCAGGAGGCGTTGCGGAGGTTCGTGTTGTCGGAGAGCGTCACGGGGCTATCGTTCGTGTCCAGCATGTACGCGGTTATGTAGCCGGAGTTCGTCCGGTAACGGAGTTCCATGGGCTTACTCGCCTCCCAGCTCGAGAAGGTATCCGGCAGCCGGATTTGCGTGGAGATCCACTGGTGCTGGTTCGTCGTTTTCGTGGACTGCCAGCGGTAGTGGTTCGTCACCTCGCTGCCGGAACTGTACCGCAGGGCGAGCGTGCCGACGGCGTTCGCGCCGCTCCCGAAGTACGCGACGTTCGGGTACGCCGGCCTGAGCCCCATAATCGCGCCGCTCGACCGCCCCGCATTCCCCCAGACAAGCCCGCCCGCGCCGTTCGTCTTCAGGATTTTTCCGGATGCGGCGCCGTCGCTAGTCGGGAAGGTGTAGGTGACGCCGCCGAGGTTCAGAGTCGAGCCGAACGTCGCGGCTCCCGTCACCTTGAGCGTGCCGGAGGACGAGAGGCGGTCCTGCGCGTGGAGGTGCGCGCCGGAGGCGGTGCCGACGACTTCGAGTTGGAGACCGGCGTCGGCTGTGGCTGCGGAGCCGTTCGCTTTCGTCTGGATGAGGAGCGCCCCCGTCATGCTGCCGCCCCCGTCGTCGACGAAGTAACTCTTGGCGTCGCCGTATGCCAGACCGGTGCCGATGGCGGTATCGTCGCTCCAACTGAGCTGTCCGGCGCCGGAGGTCTTCAGCACCTTGCCGGAGCCGGCGCCATCGGAGTATGGGAACGTGTAGGTGACGGAGTTGACGCGGACCGTCGATCCGAACGTCGCTGCACCCGCCACCGTGAGCGTTCCGGAAGCGGTGAGGTTGCCCGTGACGGCGAGATCATCGTCGAAGTTGAAGCGGGTCGTCGCCGCGTCGTACCAGAGCCGTTTCGCGAGCGCGCCGCCGAATGTGAGAGTGATATCCGTGGAGGAGGTTCCGTCCTTATCGATGATGAACGCGCTCTGGTTCGTCCCGTCGGGGATCATGCTCACGGGGAGGAGTCCGCCGGTCTGGAGGAACGGAATGGAACCGCTGCCGGTCCCGACATCCCGTTGGTCGACGCGGTCGGCGTTGAGCGCGAACGGCACGGAGAGGATCGGGCTGCGATCGACGGCAGTGTTGTTCGTATCGATGTCGAGGATTTCGTAGGATGTATCGGCGGCGCTCGCGCTCTTCACTTCGACCTGGAGGTGGAGGCTTTGCAACTCCGACGGCGTGTAGTTCGCGAGGCTTGGGAGAGACGTCCCGCTTCCGAGTTGCACGGAGAAGTAGCCATTGCTATCGGGTGTCACCGTGTGGATCTCCTTCCAGCTAGCGTAATTCGAGGCGCCCGTATTGATCGCACCCGTGGCCGTCGTGTCGGTTGACGCATAATCCGCGCTCTTCCAGTAGCTGAAGCGGATATTGTGCGACGTCGTGATCGCAATGCCGCTGCTATTAAGGAGATGGCCGTTGTAGACGTGCGTATTCGGCGCGGTCGTCTCGGCGATGGCCTGCCCCGTAAGGATGAATGTAGCCCCCACGGCTGCGAGGAGGAAGAGGCAGCGCGTGGAAACGCTGTGCCTGCCTGTGCGCGGCTGCTTGATCTTCATCGTCTTCTTCCTATGCCGGCCGTTTCCTGTGCGCCCATTCGCACGGATTGCGCGGTACAAACGATGTGCGCCGACGCCGATGATGATCACGAGGAGGAACCACCACGGGAAACCGTTGTCTCTGTCCGGTGCGCTCACGCAGGAGACGTCGCCAATTTCGATTTGTCGCTCGTTACTGCCACTGATCACGGGTGGTGTGGGAAGCTGGCAAACAGGGCAGGCGGGATCGGTGGCCTCGAAGAAGCGGTAGAAGAGGGCTCTCTGCGCCGGAACCTCCGGTAGGACAGGAACGATCTCTCCGAATGTCGGACGCCATGGGAGCGGCATGGGTTCCGGCGCTGGCAACGGCGCCTCTTCGCGGCGTGGCCTCTCTGCCTTTGGCGCCTGAGGAGCCGCTGGCCTTGCCGGCGGCAATGCGGGATAGCGCGGCGGTGGGATGATGGGAAGGCGCCGCCCGCCGCGGTTTTCCGGTGGTGGAGTTTCTGACGAGGAGCTTGCAGCGCTGCTGCTCGATGATGTCGGCGGAGCAGGAATGACTTGGAAACTGGACCCGACGAGCGGAACGCTGTACCATGTGACCGAACCTTCATTCAGCTTGAAACTCGCGGAATCCGCTGGACTTTCCGTGACCTCATTCGGGAAGGCTCCGTAGAGCTGGAATGATGTGCTTGTCGCTGCGTCTGCCTGCGGAGCCACAAGGAAGAACGTTGCCGCGGTGACGGCAAAGAGGAGAAGACCGATGACCGCGCTTCCGGCGCCTGTGGTCGCACTCGGCTCTGGAGGAGTTTCCGGCCCGCGCTTATGGAGGTGCGAGAGGGTGTTTGCGAAGAAAAAACGCTCGCGCTCGATCACGCGGCCGATCGTTGATGGAGAGAGTGTGATGCCATGCTCATGGACCAGGGCCTTCTGGATGCGTTCCTTGCCCATCGTCGGGTAGCGCGTGCGATATTGGCGGATGAGTTCTACGACTTCCGGGAGGGTGTCCGGCTCGCGGACAGCGTGTGGCCTGCGGGACTTCTCCTCGAGCGACTGTGGGGTGAGAGGATCGAATCTTTTCAGCCACCGGCGGAATGTGGATGCGGAAATCTCGAACTCGGCGCTCACGGCAGCGATGTCGCCATCGTGATCGATGGCAAAAAGGAACCATGCAAGGCGTTGCCGTGCCGCGCGACTCAGGTCGAGTTTGTCGGCTTTCTGACGGAGGTGTTCGATGTCCTCTCGTCGCTGGTTATGGAAGTCAGGGAGTTGCACTTTGGGTGTGAGTGTGTTGTGTTTGCTTCACTAAGTGTTATTTTACTGTGAAAATTGAGTTTTTGCAAGATGTATCTGAACCAGCAGATCATGCAGATCTCTGTGGACTTCTGCTACACTCGCAATCGATCTTTCCAAACACGCCGTGTATCCGTCTTCTCTCCACCGTGCCATTGTCGTTCCTGTCCTTGGTTTGGGTCTCATGCTGCCAGCCGCCATTGCGCTTGCCCAGGCGTCACAGCAATCCTTTGCCGATGTCCCATCGAACCACCCTGCCTATCAGGCCGTGGAATATTTGAAAGTACAGGGCATCATCTCGGGGTACAGCGACGGTGCCTTCCGGCCAGACAAGAATGTGAATCGGGCGGAGGCGGTGAAGATCATCGTCGCCCCTCTCATTGCGGCCGGTGAACTTCCGAAACTCACGGCGGCGACCTATGGCGATGTCCCGATCGAAGCGTGGTTCGCGCCGTACATCGAGATCGCGCGCGCGAAACTTGGCATTGTCGACGGTCCCCCGAAGACGACGGTATTTTACGGTGAACGACCGGTGAAGAAGGCGGAGTTCCTCAAGATGCTACTCCTCGCGCACAAGGTCGATCCCGGAGCCTTCGGCGAAATTCGGCTTCCTTTGGCTTTGGACGTGACGAACCCCGATGAGTGGTACTACCCATATATGCGCTATGCCATTACCGCGTCCGTCACGATGGTATCGTCCGATGGACTCCTTGCTCCCGGGCGTGAACTCACTCGTGCGGACGTTGCTATCTTCCTCCACCGTCTCCTCATGTACCGGGAGGGTCGTCGTACCCAGGCGCTCCTCACGGAATCCGAAACGGAGATTGCGAACATCCTCGATTTCATCGGAAAGAACGACGTTCAGAATGCCGAGCTCGCTTCCGCCCGCGCGCTCCTCTCCGCCCGCGGCGCCCATGCGCGTCAGCCGACGATCCCCCTAGTTCAGGCGGCGCTGAAGATCACGGAAAGTTTCCGCACACTCGTCCGTGCGTACCGAGCAGGCGTCAGCCGGCAATTCGATGATGCTATTGCGCTCGCCGGAGAAGCATGGAACCTCGCGGCCAAGGGCGGCGCACTGCACAGTGAGCTCGCGAACATTGCTGAAAAAGTGCAGCAAATTGCCAAAACTATGGCAGATAATGCGCGGTCTCTGAAGGCGCAAGTTTCCAAATGAATCACGGATTGCGAGCGCGATCCGACTACGCAATGGCCATCTTCACGTAGAAAAGGCTCTTACCATCGTTTTCAAGGATAAACTGTGCGTCGACGCTGACGAGTTGAACGATGGTCTGGCAGATCTTGAGGAGCATCTTGGGGCGCTTAGGAAGGACGCCGGCATGGAGACAGGTTGCACAGAGTCCGGCGGCGTCTTTGGAGCGGATGTACGTGTCTCCTTCTTTTTGAATCACTGCCTGGAGTGATGCCTGGATATCCCGCACGTAGCGTTCCACCGTGGATTCCAATTCGTCGATCGGAAGGTTCTCGAGCTCGGGGAATGCCGCGAGGATGTCGAGGTCGCTGTTGATCGCGTGGGCGATGCAGGATTCGATGTTCATAGGTGTTTGTGTTAGCCCTTCATTGTAGCATTTCTCAGGCTCATGATCAATCCATTTCATATAAGGTAAAGAGCATGCGCGCTCGTCGACTCCTGTCCATCAGCTTCATTATCAGCCTGACGTTTCTTGTATATGGACCGTCCCTTGGCAATGCCTTCGTCCGCTGGGATGACAGCATGCTCATTTACGAGAATCCGATCGTCCGTGAGATCTCTTGGAGGAGCCTCAAAAGCGCATTCACGACCTACGATCCAGAACTCTACATCCCGCTGACCTTCCTGAGCTATCAGGTGGACTATGCCATCTGGGGGATGAAGCCGTTCGGGTTCCACCTCACCAATCTGGTTCTGCACGCGCTGAATGCGGTGCTGGTGTTTATGTTGATGGTTTTGCTTTTGCGATCGTGTCATTCCGAGCGTAGTCGAGGAACGACTGTCCCTCTCATTGTCGCACTGCTCTGGGCCATCCATCCCCTCAACACCGAGGCCGTTGCCTGGGCGAGTGCGCGGAAAGACGTCCTCTCCACGTTTTTCTTTCTCGGGAGCCTCTGCTGCTACCTCCGGTTTACCGTAGCGTGGGTTCATGAACCCCCGCTACGGAGGTGGTACTGGTTGAGTGTCGTCGCCTTCCTCCTCGGCCTCCTCTCCAAAGTGATGGTCATGACATTGCCTGTTGTGCTCCTTCTCCTCGATCTCTGGCATGGCCGCCGCATCGATCGTCGGGCCATCGTAGAGAAAATCCCCTATGTGTTTCTCAGTGTCGTCTTCGGCGCCGTTGGGCTCTTTGGGAAGCAGTCGGCGCTTGGCGCATCGACGCTCTGGGAAAAATTCCTCATGGCGCCGAAGAGTGCCGTGTTCTACCTCGAGAAGCTGTTCTGGCCGCAGGGACTCTCCGTGCTGTATCCATACACAGGCACTGTGACTGTCCGTTCAGCAGATTTTGCGGTTCCCCTCTTCCTTTTCCTTCTCTTCGTGAGTTTGGCAGTATGGCTATGGTTTCGGTGGCGGAAAGCGTCCATTGGACTCTGGTTCTTCCTTGTCACGGTCATCCCGACGTTCCTGAATTTCGCAAAGGGCGGCGATATGGATCGGTACTTTGCCTCGGACCGCTACGCCTATGTGCCATCGATTGGGATCTTCCTCGCAGTTGGTTACTGGCTTTGGACGAAAGGAAATCGGGTGAGTGGCACATACGTCATCACTGCCTCCATCCTCCTCATTCTCCCATTATCTTTCCTCTCCTACAGCCAATCGCTCCTCTGGCGCGATACGGAGGTGCTTTTGCAGAACGTCCTCCGTCTGTACGGCGATTCCTCCCATGTCGCGCACAATAACATGGGGAATGTGTACCGTCTGCAGGGGGATCTCCCCCGCGCCATCGAAGAGTATAAGAGGGCTCTTGCGATCCGTCCCCACAGCAAGACGCTAGCCAATCTCGGCGCAACGTACCGGCGCTTGCGTCGTTTCCCTGAGGCTTTGGAAGCCTACCGCATGGCATTGGAGATGAATCCGAAGAATCAGGAGGTCCATGTGGGACTCGGTCTCGTTTCCCTTGAACTGGGGAGGCTCCCAGATGCCCGGAAGGCTTTTACCGAAGCTATAGCTACTGATCCGCGATCGGAAGAGGCCTACGTGAATCTTGGCGCCGTCGCGATGCGTGAAGGGAAGACCGAGGAGGCCATAACGCACTACCGGAAAGCGCTTGATGTGAACCCGTATTTCACACAGGCGCATTACAACTTCGCGGTGGTTCTTGGAGAGCAGGGAAAGAATGACGAAGCAGTGAGAGAATACGAAGAGGTGTTGCGGCTAGCGCCGGATGCAGTTCCAGCGCGCATCAATCTTGGAATTCTCTATCACAAACTGGGCAGAATCTCCGATGCAGAGAGAACATTCCGTCAGATTCTGATGATCGATCCGCAAAATGCATCAGCACGCGAGGCGCTGCGGCAGATGGGGGTAGAGTGATTCATTGGTGGACATGCTTCGGCAAACTCATCCCTTATCCGATGGCTCTGGCCCCAGTCAAAATCAGAAAAATACCCACGGTATTCAGTCCAAAGCAGAAGAGGGCAAAGGAGTGTGCTCGCATATCGGTGATGCTACTGAGGAGCGTCACGCCAAGCTCATCGGGGAGGGGAGAAGCCAATGATGAAACCAGCAATTGACCAGACGAGGTAGATACGGACCTATGCGGCGCATCCAATGCAAGTTCCAGAAATGAAAGAGCGGAGATATATCTGGGGCGAGCTCCACGAACATGCCGATGGCAAACGGTGTTGTGAAGGCAGTACTAAAGAGGAGACCTGCAAGGAATACGGATATGTACCCATGTCCATTGAGCGCTTCTACATTTCCACGGCTTGCATAAACTCTCTATGGTTTTTTAGTCATGTCTTCTTAAAAGCAGCGTGAGAACGGGGGGAGTGAAGAGCGTGGTAAGGATCACCATGATGACAATGACCGAGAAGACATCTTTGGAGATCACGCCAAGAGCAAGGCCCATGGAGGCAAAGATGAGACCCACTTCGCCACGAGGGACCATACCCCATCCGACGATGGACTTTCGGACTTTTCCTGCGACAAGACCGGAGACGATTTTCCCCGCGAATGCCGCCACGGTGATGACAAGGGCCACGAGGAGAATGGCAGGTTGTGCGAGCAGAGCGAGTTCCACCTTGAGACCGATCATTAGGAAGAAGAGGGGGACGAGGAAGTGGCCGAGAGGTTCAATGAGTTCCTCGACATGGCGATGGGAGTGCCGCTCGAGTGCATGCAGAATTCCCTCTCGCTCTTTGGAGTGGAGATTTTCTATGGCTTTCCGGACATCGGTGACAATCTCCGGATCCTTGAAATGACGGAAGTGTACGGGGTCAAAGACGAGTCCTGCGGCAAACGCTCCTACGATGGGGGCGAGGCCGATCCACTGTGCCGCAGCAGCGAAGAGGAGTCCAAGGCTGATCGCAAGCGTGAGTTTCATGCCCGTACCGCTGTGGATTTTTGCGAAGAGTCTTCCGAGGTGAGGGGCGATGCAGTACCCAAGAAGGATGGCACCAATGAGGAATATGAGCGCCTTTGCCGTGATGAGCGTAACACTCGCAAGCCCTACGGAGCCTTCCGTAGCGATGGCGGAAACGACGGCGAGGATGATGAGGCCTATGACATCATCGATCACCGCGGCTCCGAGAACGATGCGGGCTTCCGGACTCTGGAGTTTGCCGATATCGCGGAAAACGCGAGCGGTAATTCCTACAGAAGTGGCGGTGAGCGCCGCGCCGAGGAAGAGATACGCATTATTGGAAAGACCCGGGAGGATCAGGGGACCGACAAGGGCGGCCCCGAGGGCGAAGGGGACAACGACTCCGACTGTGGCGACGAGGAGCGCGCGTGGCCCCACCCGGAGCATCTGCTGAATGTTCGATTCTAGTCCAATCTGGAAGAGGAGGATGACAACGCCAAGTTCTGCGAGAAACTGCAAAAGTTCATTCTCTTTCACCGCGTCGATGATGGTGATGCCGAAGAGATGAAGATTGCCGAGGGCGACGCCGATGAGGAGTTCACCGAGAACGGCAGGTTGACCGAAGCGCTCAATGAGACCGGATACTTTTGCCGCCATCAGGAGCACCGCCATCCAGAAGAAAGTCGGTGCGAGGGAATGTATGGAGACCGGCGTTGTCTCTCCTCCTGTTGCGCTCGCTATGAGGGGCAGAAGTCCCACGATGAGGAGAAGAGTGAGAATGCGTCTGCGAATCATGCTGATGGTGGGAAACTGTACGGGACTGTTGCAAGTCCGGCCGGTCGCCAGCTGATGCCCACACCGGGACTCACGACGCCACGGAATAATCCTCTGCCACATGTGCAGGCATACACGGTCTTAAAGGATGCATCTGCCCCCAGACAGTATGCATAGTTATGCATGTCTTCTGGAATCATGCCTGACTTCTGCTTCTCCCATGTTTTTCCGTCGTCATTCGTCATAAACACATTTTCGCCGTGGTGGCCGATGAGCATGTGCCGGTGATCCCGCGGGTCAATGAGCATCTGCTCGTAGTTCGGCATGTGGCCGAAGTTAGAGAGAGCGCCGTTGAAGTTCCCTTGCTCATTGGGCCCGTAGTTGCGGATATCTGCGATGATGTCCTTCCACGTGGCCCCTCCGTCTGTGCTCTTGAAGAGGCCGCCGAGCGTTCCCGCAGACTGCTCTTCTCCGGAGAGTTGCGCGAAGAACAAGTTGGAACCCGCGAGCAAAACATTGGGATCACCGGCCGACATCGCCATACGGTACGTGTACTTCAGGCGGTCATCTTTGATCTTGCTGAAAGTCTCCCCTCCATCTTTGCTTTTGTAGATACCGCCGCCAAGGAAGCCAACGTATACGATCTTCGGATCCTTGGGATTGAAGAGAATGGAGTAGGAGGCTTTGTCAGGGAGACTTGCCTTCTTCCATGTTTTCCCACTATCACGACTTACATAGACGCCGTAGCCTTCAGGGGTTTCCGCCGTCTCTTTGCCAAGACCGACGAGCAGATGCTTGGCATCGCTCGGATCAATGGCGATTGTCTTCACTACGGCGCCCGGCGGTCCCGGCTTTTTACGCTCCTGCCAGGTTCCGTCCGTGCCCTCCGCGCCGACGTCATAGAACCCCTGCATCCCCGCGGCATAGACGTGAGTGAAGTCCTGTGGCTGAGGCATCATACTTTCAACGTAGACGTCTTTGCCGAGAACAGTGAATGACGCGCCTCCATCGTTCGAAATATAGATGCCGGGCCGATCCCAACTGATGACGTACAACTGATTGGCGTTCACCGGATTGACGTAGACTTCGCGCGTGGCACTCGCAGTCAATCCCGTACTCACATCCTCAAATGTTTTACCCAAATCTTTGGAGTGGTATATACCGAACCCCCGTGCGCCTACAAAGAGAGTCATATCATTCGTGAACGCCATCTCGGTGATGGTCGATGGGAGCTCCGCGCCGCGATTGAGGAGCGTCCAGCCTTTGGCATCTCTCCTCCAAATTTCCCCGGCTACATTCCCAGCCCAGAGCGCCCCCGCACCCCATGTCATGCTGGTGACGCCTTCAGGGCCACCCAGTTGCTTCCAGCGCGAGGCAGCTTCATCAAGCACATAAATGGAACCACCCCCCCGAACGTTGTACTGCAGAAGACCGGTAAAGAGATACAGATTCTTCCAATCGGGATCGACCACAAATTGTCCTGCTTGCATCTGGTCAAGACCGATTTGGAGAGGGATCCACCTCTTTCCGCGGTCATCCGACCGGTACACTCCGTCATTCTCCGTCGCCAGGTACATACGGTCATGAAAGAACACGAGGTTGTTGATCGGCATTTCCTTCGCAAAATCATGCACGATCTTCCAGGTCTTCCCTCGATCCGGACTCATGAGGATGGAGGCGTCGTCGCGCTCATTCTTGCCGGCCACGTACAACACTGTGTTGTCCTTGGGATCGAACGCAAGTGCTTTGGAGCTGTAGTTATCAAACTTCACCTGCGGGAGCAGCCCGTCGCACAGGCCTTTCCAGTTTTTGCCGCCGTCCGTGCTCTTCGCGAGACAGGCAACCAACTGAGCGGCATAGATCGTCTTTGGATCATCCGGAGCAATGACGAAATCGAAGATGCGATTCTCGGGCAGACCATGACCGATGCCGATCTGCTGCCACCGATTATCTGCGAATTTGTAGATGCCACCCGAATAGAGCGACGCCCACACTTCCCCATTGATGAGTTTCATCCTGTTCACGACTCCCCCAATGGGACCAGCTGTCTGTTGCCAATCTACGCGCGCTACGGAGCTCGCGGCAAGGAAGCCGCTCACGGTCGCGAACAAAAAACCACCCCCTGCGACGCCTCCCACCAGTGCGAGGATGACGCCGATCCGTCTTCCTTTCTTCATTGATCCTCATGGTATATGTTCTCTCTATTATGATCCATTCTCGTTTCCTTGTTCTCTTCACGGCCTTCATCGCACTCTCCCTGCTCCTGCCAGCGGTACCGGTTGGCGCGTCGACTCCCAAGACCGCCGCCTTTCACTCGAAAGAATTCGGCTTTTCCATAAAGTACCCGGTTTCCTGGATCGTCCTCCCTCAGGACGATGGCGTTCTTTTGGTGATCCAGTCTCCTGATGAAAAATCTGCCATCAGTGTGGGAGCTTCCTTCGCGGAAGGGCCTGTTGATATCAGCAAGATCACGAATCAGTTCATAGAGGAACAGAATTCCGCATTGAAAGTGCTCAAAACGAGATCCAAGAAGATCAAAGGCATGTCCGCCAAGGAATTCCTCACCACACAGGTGTCCGACGGAGAGACGCTCAAGGGAAAACAGGTCTGGATCGCCAATGGCAAGGCCATCTACATCCTTGCCTACGCGAGTTCCAAAAACACCTACGCAAAGGCGCTGCGCGTCTTCGACAGTTTCGTCCGCTCCTTTACGGTAAAGAAGAAGGGGAAGTAGACCCAGTACACACCGGACAATGTTCATCCGCAGCACCCACATACTGACGACCTTGATGGTTTTCTAATGCGTAAATATTCTGGTGATAATGAGAGTGAGACACATCACATGGCAAAGCCGTAACCGTACCATCAAAGTGGCAAGTACCCCAAACTTAAGACACGTTGCAGGAAGCAAGAAACTGTGACGTTTGATATCGCAGTGCGAATGCTTCTGGCGGCATCCTGAGTGCCGTGTGGATGCGGTCCGTGTTGTAGGAATGGATGAGGCGGTAGATCTCGTACACGAGTTCTCCGAGCGAGGAGAATCTGCTTGGATTTCCCAGATCCACTTTGAACTGGGAGTAAAAGGATTCCTGGTATCCGTTTTCCCACGGACACCCCGCCCTGCTCATGGATTGCTTCGTGCCAAGCAACTCCAGGATGATCCGCATGTCCTTACCCGTGTACTCACTGCCTCGGTCAGAATGCAGAATCTCCGGGGCAGGATGTTTGTGAATGCCGGAGAAGAGCGAATTGATGGCGAGATGAACACTGTGGTTGGTCAGCACACTGAAGCCAGTGACGGTTCTCGTATGGAGATCCATCATCGTGGCGATGAAGAGCCGCTTGTTCTTCCAATCGACGTGGGTGCAGTCCGTCGCCCAGATGTGGTTTGGGTGTAGCGGCACAGTGCCCATCAGCAGATTGCCAACGATGTTCTCTGGCCTGCAGGGCGGCTTTCTCCACTTCTTGCCTCTGCGACGGTATGGCTGGATGCCGAAGAGCTTCATCGCGCGCTTCGTGCGTTTCTTGTTCATACCCAAGGCGATGGCAAGCCTGCGGTGTCCGTAGCTCGGATGCACCCGCAACACCTCCTCCATCGCGCACTTCAGCTGCCAATCCTTCTGCGGCTTCTTCCGAGCGTAGTACAGGCTGGACCTGGAAATGGCCGAGCTTCTTCGCAAGTTCCCGCTTGTTTACTTTGTACATGATCAGCTCTTTTTTTGGGCGTGCGAGAGCTTCACGGTCAGCTCTCCCACCAGCTCCATGAGCATTTTGTTTTCCTTCTTGAGATGCGACAGTTCCCGAAGCGTTGGAATGGAGGAGACACCACTGGCAATCCAGCCGTAGACCGTCGTCTCATGGATTCCGTGCTCACTGGCGGTCTGCGAGACAGAGATGCCGTCGTCCTTGATGCGCTTGAGGATCTGCTCCTTCACGTCGGGAGCGATGCGGTGTTGTTTGCCCATAATCTTGGAGGGGGAACTTGTCTAAAGTGTGTCCAAGATATGGGGTACCTGCCATATTGGGCAAGGGCTCGGAGGATGGGCTTTCCTGCCGTAAACAGTCCCCGCATGATTTCCTCCACTGCCTTCTGCTGAGGACGGGTTAACGAGGAAATAATCGATCTTAAGTTGTTTCGGAGGGTGTCATGGATGTACTTTTGCATAGAAAAAGGGGGTAAAGGATTTGAGGTTTCGTCAAATACTCTATCGCCCTTTTTCACTATGTATCAGGCTATTTGAACAAGAATATTGAATCTGGGGTCAGAAAACTGGGGCTTTTTCAGGGTTAGGGAACCAATGAAAAACTCCGATATGTCATGGTGAGCGTAGACGAACCATCACACCGGCAAGCCATTGTGTCGCCCTTCGACTACGCTCAGGGTGACAAAATGTCCACCTTTTTCATTGGTTCCCGTCATCAGTGGCTACGAGGCGAAAATCGAAGACCTCGGAAACGAGAAGCTCCGCATTGGTGAGAACATCGGCAAGATCAAGAAGAGTGCTGTGAGCTTTGAAACCGCCAGTTTGTCGCTTCTCTTTGCGCTTTCTGGCATGGTTGGTGTTGAAAAATCGAAGCTGGTGGAGATGCCGGGAATTGAACCCGGGTCCAACGTGTGAACGCGGTATCCGTACTGTCATGTCCGTTTCGAATCACCATGCCATAAGAAGCGGACGAAGAATGGCAGGGAGGGTCGATGCTGTATGTCGATTCCTGTCACATCACGCAGGAATCCACCTCGCTGATGGCGTCACATCCCCGTAGCGAGAATCAGAGGAGTGACGTGTCCGCAGAAAGTGCGAACTTAGGCAAATGCCGGCACGAGAGCAGGAGTCCGGTTAAAGACATCCATCGTCTCGAGAGCCTTTGCCATGACACTGTTTTTGGCAGTTGTCGTTTGCAACAGTGGGTAGTGGGAACCGTTGCCATCCCAGACAGAGACATAACGCATCCAGTATCACGCTGTCGAAGCCTTTCATCCCCATTGGTGAATTGGAGCCGAGCGCAAGCACTACGTGCGTAGCGCGAGGCCCAATATCCATTGTCCTGAGCAAGCTCCGAAGGAGCGAGCCGAAGGACTTACATGATGGGCCGTTGCTGCCACAGAACTACCCATAGTGTACCACAAAATGGGCTGCAGGAGACCTACTTCCCCCGTCGCAGTTGGCGCTTCTTCGAAAGCCCTCTGTTCGGCGCCGCCTTCACATCGCGAGACTGTGCCGGGGTTACCATCTCTTTCTTCTCTGTATCTCCCTGCGTCTTCGCACTTCGGTGGAACTCCTGATGCTTCCGCACCGTGTCATGATGGAACTTCTGATGATCGAGTGTCACCTGCGCGTCCGTTAAACCACGGTGTTCCTGATGCCACTTCAAATGGACGGCGTTCTGCTCTCGGTGGAACGTATCATGATCTCCCCGCGCACGCTGGGGGTCCATCTTTTTCCAACATAGCACTAATCCCTTTGCACGAAGTCCCTTGCATGGATTCCCAATTTCTTCTGCATGACCGATGCGTGGCGAGCTGAAGAGCAAACTTGCGATGGAAAGAAGAAGCATGATTAGCATATGCGCACATCCTACGTCATCGTCATTGCCCAAACAATACCAATCGTTTTTTTTGCCCTTCAAGATGACCCTATGGCCTATGTTTCCTCGTATTATGAAAAGATTTCTTAACTATTTGCAAGGGTTTTTTCCTTGCAACCTCCCCCAGGGATGAGAGTACGGTGGGGACGGTATGCCTCGTGTAGCAAAGCCAAAACCACTTGGGAAAGTCGTCCATTACTATGACCGTCTGGGGGTTGCGATTATTGAGTTAAAAAAAGGCCTCAAGGTCGGCGACATTGTCCTCTTCAAACGGGGGGAAGAAGAATTCGCTCAGCCCATTGCCTCCATGCAAATCGACCGCGCAAGTGTTGCAAAAGCCAAAAAGGGAGATGCCGTCGGCATCAAGGTCGCTCGGCCCATCAAGGAAGGGGCGCTGGTGATGGCGGCGTAGGTGTTAGGTTTTAGATATGAGCGATTCGCTTGTAAGATTGCTGCGAGTTTTTGTTTCATGCGATCACTTTCCACCGACGCACTCCGGCGCGCATACATTGACTTCTTCGTGAAGAAGCACGGACATGTAGAAATCCCTGGGGCCAGCCTCATTCCGGAGAACGATCCGACGGTTCTCTTTACGACAGCGGGGATGCACCCCCTTGTGCCGTACCTCCTTGGGGAAAAACACCCGAGTGGCAGCTGTCTCGTCAATTGCCAACACTGCGTGCGGACGCAGGATATTGATGAGGTTGGGGATAGCAGTCACCTCACCTTCTTCGAGATGCTCGGCAACTGGAGCTTTGGGGCATACTTCAAAGAAGGAGCAATCCGCATGAGTTTTCAATTCCTCACTGAGGTGTTGGAACTTCCAAAGAACAAACTCGCCATCACGTGTTTCGCCGGAGATACTGATGCCCCATGCGACAATGAGTCTGCAAGAATCTGGGAATCCTTGGGTATTCCCAACGAACGTATCGGCTTCCTCACGAAGGCAAAGAACTGGTGGGGACCGGCAGGACACACGGGACCATGCGGCCCCGACACGGAGATGTTCTATTGGATCGGCCCCTCTGAATTTCCTCCCCCGGGGAGCAATCCGGCGAATGACGAGGTGAATTGGCTGGAGATTTGGAATGACGTGTTTATGGAGTACAACAAAAGGGAAGATGGAACATTCGAGCCGCTGCGGCAGAGGAATGTGGATACGGGGATGGGACTGGAGCGCGTCGCGCAGGTGCTGCAAGGGGTGGAGAGTGTGTATGAGACCGATGAAATGTTACCTATCCTCAAACGTGTTTTGCGAGAAGACCTCTGGGGCGATATACAACGATTGAGACACGCCCGCATTATCGTTGACCATCTACGAGCAGCGACGTTCATCATCGCTGATGGCATTGAGCCATCCAATGTTGATCGCAGCTACGTCCTCCGCCGACTCATACGACGGGCAATCCGTTCAGCGCGAGCCATTGGTATAGAGCACAGTGGCTCCTTTACTCCCACTGTCGCAAAGGAAGTGATTGCGCAACACGGCCATGTCTACGGTTCACTCCGCACAAATGAACAAAAAATTTGTTCAATACTCCGGCGGGAGGAGGAGCAATTCGGAAAAACGCTCCAGGAAGGGCTGAGACATTTTACGAAGACTGTGTCGACCCTTCGTGACGGCGTGCAGGCGTGGCGCGCCCCTCAGGATGACACAGTCACCCACTTTGACGGCCACACTGCCTTTCATCTCTACGATACGTACGGTTTCCCCATTGAACTCACGAAGGAACTTGCTGCCGAGCAGGGACTGAGCGTCGATGAAGCCGGTTTCGCGAAAGCCTTCGAAGAGCATCAGGAACTTTCGCGTGCCGGAGCGGAGAAGAAGTTCACTGGTGGCCTTGCTGATCACTCCGCCGAAACGACAAAGCTCCACACCGCGACTCACCTGCTCAATGCGGCGCTTCGCAAAGTTCTTGGACAGCACGTGCAACAGAAGGGCAGCAACATCACTGCAGAACGGCTGCGTTTCGACTTCAACCACTCAGAGAAAATGACACAGGAGCAGATCGCAGAAGTGGAACGTCTCGTCAACGAAGTAATCGAGGCCGATCTCCCGGTGGCCTATCACCTCACCACAGTCGAGGGTGCAAAGAGGGAGGGCGCCGTTGGCGTCTTCGACGAGCGGTACGGCAGCCAAGTAAAGGTGTACGTCGTTGGTGATGACACAAAGAAAACTGTTTTCTCGCGAGAAATTTGTGGAGGACCGCACGTATCAAGAACCGGCATGATCGGCGCGTTCAACATTCAGAAAGAGGAAAGTGTTGCCGCTGGCGTGCGTCGGATAAAGGCCGTCGTTACCGGTGGACCGGCAGAGATCGATGTTGCACGGGAAATGTAAAGATAACATAACTTTTGTTAAGAGGAATTGACTTCCTTCCTCTCCTCCTCTTTCCTGAGGAGTTATGACGCCGCTTGAAGCGAGAAAGGAGCGGGAGAAAACTTCTCCTTCCCCGAACCAGATCATCCACGGCAGGCTCGAAACCGTCGCGGCCGCCATCTCCGCTCTCGCAGCGCTTACCCCTCCTGACAAACCCCGCCCTGACGTCGCCCATGAACTGCCGGCCCGCAGCGATGTGCGGCTTTCCTCCGCGACGAACGTATCCGCCCTTGCCTCCGATGCCGAGATCGCGGACCTGCGCATCGAACGCGGGCACTTCACCTGCCGCTTCGGGGATATACCCATCGACGGCGCCATCGCCGAGGATGGGGCAATTACGGAAATACGCTTCGATGGACGCACGGTCATCCTCTCTCATCCGGTCTCCGTCCAGACGCTCGAGCGGTTCCTCCGTCACGCCACCGCGACATCGGCGCTGCTGCATGCGCGCGGCATTGCGCCGCGCAACGGAACGATGGAAGCCCTCGGCGGCGCGCGCTTCCTCTTCACGACAGGCGCGGATGGCCGCGCGCAGCCGGCAATAGCAACGACCCGCAACGTCTTCACCATGGATCCGGCGGAGGAATCGGAGCGGAGCGGAGCGGAAATGCGGTGGAAGGACGCCCTCCGCAGCCTCGCCGCCCTCGCCCAGGCGCAGCACGACGCGATCAACGCGCGCATCGAAGTCCACAACGGGCGCATGCGCGCGGTCTACGACGATCTCACCCGGCGCATGGAGTCTGACAATTGGTACTATTGGCAGCAGCGCCGGAACGAGTTTGCCCAGGGGTGGAATGCGGTCGTCGCGCCATGGAAACAGGCGGGAACCGACGCGCGTGGTGCACTCCTTCCCCGCTTCCACGCCCATCTCGATGCCTGGGAACGGTGGATTGCCATCCAGCCGGACATGGAAGCGGAGGATGTCTTCCTGAACCGGTACGATGCCACTGTCCGCGAACTCGCGGAACATCGCGATCAGGAGCAGACGCTGCGGGCGGGCGCCCATACGCGTCATCTGCGGGATGCCGTGCATGGCTTCACGATCATCGAACAGAGCAGCCACCTCTCTCCCAAAAACTTCACCCGCGAAGAGCGGAACGGCTCCGGCCTCCTCTTCCGGCGCCAGACGTACGAGGATGATGTCCTCACGCAGGAGACGGAGTACGACCCGTCGGGCAACGTTACGCAAGAGACGCTCTCGCAGTACTTTCCGGGAGGACAGGTCCGCCGTGTACAGGAGCAAGCGCCGAAGGATGGCAAACTCGTCCTCCAGCGGCAGACGGACTTCTGGCGCAACGGAAACACGCACGCCGTCCTCGATCAACGGAGCGACGCCTTCGCATACTTCGGTGAAGGGGGCAGCCTCCTCTACGAGGACGTGGCGCGCGGCAACCCCGCAAAACGCCAGCGGGGCATGGTGGATGCAAAGGGGGAACGCTTCGGCCTCTACCGGGACGAGAAGGCGAAGAATCCGACGCTCACCACAGGGCAGTACCTCGACATGCTCGCGCAAAAACTCGACACCGAGGAAAAGCTTGCCGTTTTCTTCGAGCAATTCCTCCGGTATGCCTATGATGTTGGAGATGAGTGGCAAACGGCTGAGGAAACGCTGCAGAGGACCGAGGAACTCGAGAAGACCGGCGCCTACTACATGCGTGGCGATTGTGACGACTACGCCTTCCTCGCGCGTGACATCCTCCGTCGCCAGGGGAAGAACGCTCACGTCGTCTTCATCCCGCAGCACGCGATCTGCGTGTGGGTTGAACGTGATGCTGAAGGGGAATTCCACGCTAAGGCACAGGATACGTTCGGCTTCGATCATAATGGGAACCGCTACGGTCGCGACCACCCTCGGGATCGCGAGAGTGCCAAGGGTTTTACAAAATTGATCGACGCCTTGAACTCCCTCATGAAGAAATACAAGTACCCCGGCCTCGGCGTCCCATCGGGGCAGGATTACACGCTCCATGAGAACGCTATCACGATTATGCCGAACCCCCCTGCGGGGAACTTTCAATTGGTGACCGCGGAGCACTTCCTGTCCCACCCCTCACCCTAGCCCTCTCCCATAGGGAGAGGGGACCTGCCAAGCTTCCCCGTGCGGGCGGGCGGACGCAGGATCATCCTGCAGAAGATGGAGACCGCAACACATAACCCGCAAAGAGGATAAGCACGAGCGATGGGAGGTACATATAGCGGTCGGAGGCGATCACGAGATCGATGATGCCCCCATCTCCCCTGCGGGCAACGTTCAGGAATGATGGTGCGAGGAGCAGAATGACAGGCAGGGGTGCGATCGAGACCTTTGCGAGGAGACCGAAGAGGAACGAGACGTAAGGTTGAGAGGATGGACTGCCCAGAGCAATGCGATGATGAGAGGAACCAATTCGTGATCGCATGCCGCACTTCGTCCCTCGACTACGCTCGGGATGACACGATGCCTGGCATGATATGCTTTCAGGAAGAGCCCCATCAGCCACCATACGAGCACCGCATTCAGCGTATGCAGGATGAGGCTGATCCCATGACTCATGGCAGGATTCCACCGACCGACGATCGTGTACTCGATCTGCTCCGTGAGGAGCGTGAGCGGAATGTAGAGCTCAGGATCGTACGTCGTGAATGCCTGTTTCACATTTTCCCAGGTCACTCCACGTGCTTTGACGTTATCGACAATGAGGAGCTCGTCGTCATACGCGACATACTCGCTCTGGAGTATCGGCCAATAGACTGTCGCCGTGAGGATGAGGACGACACTGATGCCCATGTAGCACCACATTGCAGGTACGGTAGCATAGGGACACTGCATGATGTCTCTCCGCCCTATCGCTCTCGGCATCATCCTGCTCCTTTCTCCCACCGTTTCCTCTGCCAAACAGGTAACTGTTCTCGATTTCCGGCAGGGGATCCCCGGCATATGGGAACAAGGTCCGTGTCTCTCCGCGCAGCAAACGCCGGAGGGGTTTGCCCTCGCGGCCACAACGGAGCGCTGTTCCATTTTGCACACGACCCGCGACCTCCGTCACCCCATTGAAACGCTCTCTCTCACGGTCATCTCCCCCGCGCGGACGGAGATCGTTTTCCTCTGGCATCGGCGGGATGCGCCGAGAGGACATATGGTCGAGCTCCCTCTCGTCCTTCAGAGCATCGATGGGCCACAAACAATCGTCCTCAACCTCCCCCGGTACCCCCAATGGGATCCGACGACCGACCGTATCGGTTTTGCTCTCCCAAAAAACTCCTCCTTCATTCTGCAGAATATCACCTTCACCCGGTGGTCCCTGTGGGAAAAGGCTGCCGCAGCATTCCGGAGCTTCTGGACATTCGACACCTTCCGCCCGTACGCAATCAACTTCCTCTGGGGACCCATCATCGGATGGAATCCTGTGTGGCAGGAGCAGCTCTTCACGAGCATTCCCCCCGTCGGATGGTCGGTCTCACGCGTGTTCCTCTCCCTGCTCCTCCCCCTCGGCGTCCTCTGCCTTTTCTTTTGTTTCCGACGCGGATGGAAAACCTCCACCTGTCGATCGGCATCCGTTCTCTTCGGCACTATGTTCGTCGGTTTCTGGCTCCTCTTCGACGTACGGATGGGACTCGAGCTCCTCTCCTACGTCAAAACCGACTGGGAGACCTTCCTCCTCAAGCCTCCAAGCGAACGGCGCTTCCGCGTCTTCGAAAATTTTAATGCCATTGCCGAGGAATCCATTCCTCTTCTTATCACTTCACCCAAGTATGGTTTCGTTGGACCACGCGGAGCACCATTCGGGAGCCTCATGCGCTACTTCACCTATCCCATACGACCCCTCTCCCCAAGCGACCCGGAGGAACAACGTTCACGCCTCCGCCATTGGCTCGTCGCTTTTCGAGACGATGCACGGATAAGCCCTCGAGGAGAGCTCTTCCTCGGAGATATCTTCCTCGCCGGACCCGGCATCATCGTGCAACGGTTCGGGAAAGACGCCTTCCTCTTTGAAGTCACTGGCTCTGCCACTTCCCCATAGCTCCTCACCCTCGCCCTACCCCTCTATGTCACTTCTCTTCCTCACCCTCGGCGTCGCCCTCCCGACCATCAGCGGTTGGCTCCTGCTGCGGGCCATCGAGGGAACAATCCCTGTCCTCTCCCACCTGGAACGGTGGGCCGCCGGTTTCATCATCGGACTCACAGGAACGATGTACGTGACCTTCCTCGCGCACATCCTCGGTTTCATCCGTCTCGACTTTTGGGGATTCCTCGCTGTCCAGATTACCTTCGCTTCCCTCCTCGCCGCCTCAAATCTCCTGCGTCAACGGAGGCACAGACGCTCTGAACCATTCTGCTCGAGCGCAGACCAGCACAGTGAGAAACCGGTCTGCACGGAGCGCAGACCGACACGGTTCGGATTTGTCGGGCAAGCGAGTGCAGCCCGGTTTCTCCTCTGTGTCCTCCTCATTTGGACCAGCATCAAGATCATCGCCGCCAGCGCTACGTTCCTCCTCACTCCCCTCTACGTCGATGACGCCATCGACAACTGGAACATGCGCGGGAAACTCATCTTCCATCATCAGGAACTTGTCCTTGGATTCCCGGGAGATCCACAACCGACCGATGGCGGTACGTACGCCTACCCCCCCACTGTTTCCATGACGAAAGCATGGCTTGCCATCCTCGCAGACTCTTGGTCTGAACCCCTCGTGAATAGCATCCACATTGTGTGGTACCTCGCCCTTCTCGCTCTCCTCTTCGGCACCGTGCGCGCGACCATTGGACTCTGGTTTGGCCTCCTCGGTCTCTACATCTTCGGGAGTCTCCCCCTCCCTCTCCTCCATGCGACGAATCCCTACGCTGATATGTTCCTCGCCGCCCACATTGGCGCCGCTGCCTGCTTCCTCCTCCGTGCCCTCCGATTGCCAGACAGCGTGAGGAGTCTCCGTTTCCTTCTCCTTGCGTCCCTCTCCATCGCCCTTCTCCCCTTCACAAAGAACGAAGGCCTCGTCCTCTACTTCCCCGCCCTCGCCCTCGCCCTCGCCCTCGCCATTTTTTCTCTCGCCCGTCAGAGCATTCTCCATCGTCGCGACGTGATCCGCGCCAGCCTGTTTATGCTCGTCATCACCTCCTCCGTCCTCCTCCCATGGCTCTTCTTCAAGTGGATGCACGGTTTCAGTTTCGGGAATGCAAAGGGGCTTCCCAACATCCTCGAATTTTCGTGGAATCCAATGAGCCTCCGCGCCATCGTTTCGAATACCATCTTCGAGGGAAACTGGCTCCTCCTCTTCCCGCTCTTCGCCTCTCTCCTCCTCTGGCAATGGCGCCGTGCCTTCACCTTTCCTCTCCTCCCTCTCTCGGTTTCCTTCCTCCTCGCGTACGTGCTGCAGATCGCTCTCTTCACGTTCACTCCCCTCGCCACCGAAGCCATCAAGCAAACGGGCTACGCCCGCGGCGTCATCCACCTCATCCCCCTCGTCATTCTCCTCACGGTCCTCCTCCTCCATGAGACGCTCCAAAACCCTCGTAGAGATCCGCATGACCCGCTATACTCCACGCCGTGCCTTCCTACGCCGCGTTCCTCGGGCATCAGCCGCAAGTAAGTCTTGCTGAGCTTCGCGCCACTTTCCCATCCTTCCGTCTCCAGCGGATGGTGGACAGTGGCGTTGCCATCTTTGAGTCCCAAACGGATATTTCTTCTTCGCACCTCGCAACTCTTGGTGGAACTGTCCTCCTGGCTGAGGAAATCCACGGCGGGAGCGCATCGCTTCAGACCGTTCCGCAGATTCTCCTGGATGCCGTTTCCTCTGTAAAAGGAAAAGTGACCTTCGGACTCCGGTGTGTCGGGCTGCCGCCAGGACGTATTCGCACGCTCTACCGGGAATGTAAAGATGTGCTCCGCGGCGCCGGACGATCTTGTCGGTACATCGGCAATGAACGGCTGCCTGCCCACACAGCGCTGCTCCGTGATAGCGGTATCCTCGAGGGGCGTCATGGTATCGAGCTGGTCCTCATTCCTGATGAAAAACGCCTCTGGCTTGGGAAAACTATTGCCGCCCAAAATCCCACGAGCTACGCCAAACGCGACATCGGCAAACCCGCACGGGATCTCCGTGCCGGCATCCTCCCACCAAAACTGGCGCAGGTGATGCTGAACTTCGGATGGTGGTTCCTTCAGAGCGGGAAGCAGGTAGCAGGTAGCGGTCAGAAGATGGAAAAGGGGATGCCCGCTCCCAGCTCCCAGCTCCCAGCTCCAATCGTTTGGGATCCCTTTTGTGGTAGCGGCGTTCTTCCTGTGGAATGTCTGCTCCGCGGTTGGATGGTCATTGCGAGTGATTCCTCACAAAAAGCTGTTGACGCGTGCAAGCGAAACATCGAGTGGCTTCGTCGAACATTTACGATTCCCGCGGCAAAGATCCCGAGCGCGGTTATGAAACACAATGCATTGAAACCACCAGACTTCTCCTCCCTCCGGGGGGAGCGATTTCGCACCGGCCCCTCCATCATTGTCACTGAGACGAGTCTTGGACCTTCTCTCCGCAATCGCCCCACAAAACAGGAAGCGCAAAAACTTCGCACAGAGAACGAAAAACTCCAGATCGCTTTCCTTCGGAATGTCACTTCCTCTTCCCCTGGAATCCCCATCGTCTGCACATGGCCTGTCTGGTACCTCAGCGCCGGCCCGCTATTCCTGGAAAAAATATGGAAGGAAGTGGAGAAACTCGGTCTCGAAGCTGTCCTACCTCCCGAGACCATCCATACCTCTCCTGTCCGTTGCACACTCATCTACCGACGACCCGATCAGTACGTCGGAAGGGAAATCGTTCTGCTGCGAAAGAGAGGGTAACATGTTCCTCGTATCCATCGGTCCCCGGTAGCTCAACGGTAGAGCGGCGCGCTGTTAACGCGAAGGTTGCTGGTTCGAATCCAGCCCGGGGAGCCAATTTTTTCCACTTAAAACTCTGCGCTTTGGTGAGTTTGCTTTAATGGATATTTGACCAATTCTAGCCAGTTTGCGGTTCGGAAGTCGTCCACTATCCCCAGCCATCATTTCCCCCTCCCCTTCCCATGTCCCACTCCAACTTCCACCTTCATTTCCCCCTTCGCCCTCATGTCGCCTGCCCGCATATCTCCTTGCGCTTCCCTTCGTACTCCTGCACTGTCGGAAAGGTTGTCGTCACGCTTTGAATCCTTTCCATCTTTTGCGTCCTTAAAATAATGCCCACTCTGTGCCTGGTTTGCCATGCGCTTCACTTCCTGCGCAAGATCAAACGCATTCTGTAGATCACCGGAAAGGAAGGCATCCTCCGCTCTCAGGAGAAGACTGTATGCTTCACTAAGCATAATTTTTGCCTCATCATTGACAATCTTCCCTACCCGGGTCTCCGCGTCGATCCTCGTCCAGGCACGGACGTACGCCTCTTTCGCAACACGGATCTCCATTTCCACTCGCACGCGGACGCCGACGACATTCTCCTTCTGATGACTGAAACGCCCATTACCCACTTCGGACGATGACGCACTCGAAGAACTATTCGAAAAACTACTCGAACTCTTTCCGGGAATCGGACAATTTTCATCCACGATCTTGTTACAGTTGTCATCACGCTCATTGCACGTCTCCTCCGCACGAGGGGAGATGAAAGCATCGGCATCGTTACAGTCCCCGCCACAACTTGTGACTCCATCTGCATCCTGATCCCACCCTTCATCTATGCGACCATCGCAATTATCGTCTTTGCTATTACACACTTCTCCCCGACCCGGATACACCGCAGCATCGCTGTCATTGCAATCCTCTGGAATACGATACCCATCCCTGTCCTGATCACTCACGAGCATCACCGCTGCGTCGATATCGACCCGTCCAAACCCCGCCTTCGTATCGAATCCTGCAGACCCGATATCTTTCGCCGTTTCCGTGAGAATGCTGTACGCCTGTACAGGGGTGATTGTTGAATCAAGCTGAAGAAGAAGGGCTACCGCTCCTGCGACATGCGGCGCTGCCATGGAGGTTCCTGATGCTTTCCCATACCCGGCCTCCGGGCAAGTCTGCACAGACTGGCAGGAAAGAGAAGAGAGGATACTTAGTCCCGGAGCCACGAGATCGATGGGACGACCGTAGCTTGACCATGGTTGCACCGCATCACTCGCATCAACAGCTCCAACAGCAATCACCTTCGATCCGCATGCGGGAACAGCAACCCCCTCCCCGAGCTCCCCACCATTCCCAGATGCAGCAACCACGGTAACGCCCTGATCGACAGCCCAATTCAACTTCGCCGCCAACGGGTCTCCATCACAGTGTTCAAGGAACGCCCCTCCGCCGAGACTCAGGTTCATGACGTCTGCCCCCTGAGCCACCGCCCATTCCATCGCTTCCATAATGGCGCCCTCGGCGCACCATCCGTCGTTCCCGCAGACCTTCGCAACAATGAGTTCCGCATCCGGAGCAATACCGAGCACGCGGTTCGCACGCCCTCCGTCGTCGATGCCCTGCGCCCCCCTCCCCATCGCAATGCCCGCAACATGGGTCCCGTGACCGATTGCATCCTCCGGTCCGTCATCGGTGAAATTACGATACGCCAGAACTTTCCCGGCAAGTTCCGCATGATCGGTATCGACGCCGCTATCGAGAATGGCAATCTTCACCCCTTGCCCCGTGACCCCCCGCGCGTGGACGGAGACTGCACCGATTTGCTCTGCAGAAAAGAGATCATTAGAACGAAAGAATCGCTCCGATCGTAATCCCAGGTACGTACGACCCTCTGGACAACGGATAGTAGTTTGATCACGCATCCGATGCCGAACCTTGCACCCCCACTGCACGAGACGCCCAATGGTTCGTTCATTCTTCGACTTGAGCATCAGTCGCTGCTCACCCTTACATCGGCCAAGTTCTTTACAGGTTGGAATGCTCCGTCCTTCATCTTTTCGCACAGCCACCGTAAAAACCTTTTGACCTGGAAGGAGCTGGGCTGCCCCACTAGTAATCGATGCCACTGCGACGATTCCAAGCGCCCATGCGAATATTTTTCGTTGCATCATAGGTTTATTTTGAGAATCTCCCTCATTATAGAGGAAATGCCGCTTTTTTGCTACGGAACAGGCACGATTCTTCCCTCTACGTTACACTTCTTCATGGTGCCCGCGTAGCTCAGTTGGCCTAGCCCCGGCCAGCCGGGGCGTGATAAAGGAACACAGCGCGATTATTCCGCGTGCGATACACTGTCGAATGGTGCCCGCGTAGCTCAGTTGGATAGAGCGCCTGGCTTCGGACCAGGAGGTCGTGGGTTCAATTCCTGCCGCGGGCACCACAATCTGACTTTCAGAAAATTGACCGACTTTTTCGTTGGCGGCGCACAGCGCCGCCCAAGCATTTCCCCCCGACAAATCCTCTTCGCTCGGCGCGCGCAGGCGC
>Ga0155079_121_pt1 | contig 35509 bp, 42 predicted proteins | sample RifCSPhighO2_01_FD_106047 | JGI IMG/M metagenome (GOLD analysis project Ga0155079, IMG submission 106047) | Candidatus Peribacteria bacterium RIFCSPHIGHO2_01_FULL_54_22 | reverse complement strand
TTCGAGGAGGCGAAAACCGCCAAAGAACCCGGACGAACCGTGTTCGCGGAAATGCTGCGAAAGATTGAGCGAGGGGAAGCGGAAGGGATTTTGGCATGGCACCCCGACAGGCTCGCACGGAACTCTGTTGATGGTGGACAGATCATCTATCTCCTTGATACAGAAAAGCTCAAGGCCTTGCGGTTTCCGACTTTCTGGTTTGAGCCAACACCGCAGGGAAAGTTCATGCTCAATATTGCTTTCGGTCAGAGCAAATACTACGTGGACAACTTGAGCGAGAATGTGAAGCGTGGCATCCGGCAGAAGCTGAGACGCGGTGAGTGGTGCTGGACTGCGCCTTCGGGATACCTCAATAACCGATACACCAAGCAGATCGACATCGATCCCGAACGCGCACCACTCATCCGCAAGGCCTTTGAGCTGTATGCCACCGGGGAGTACACATTCCAGTCGCTGACATGGTGGCTGAAGGAGCAGGGACTAAGAAGTAGAAAAGGGAATGCCCTCCACCTCTCCACCATCCAGAAGATTCTCCGGCGTCCCTCCTATTACGGGATGCTGGAGTTCCGTGGCGAGCTCTATGAAGGAAAACACGAGCCACTCATTGCCAAAGACCTGTTCGACGAAGTGCAGCGGGTGATGGCGAACCGAGGAAAGAAGCAGCGCAGGCGCAAACACGATTTCCCATTCATCGGACTCATGCAATGTGGCGTTTGTGGCTGCGCTGTCACTGCGGAGATACAGAAAGGCCATCATTACTATCGTTGCACCAAAAAGAAAGGTAGCTGCTCCGAAAAATACCTTCGTGAGGAATCATTGCTTGAGCAGGTGAGAAAGATCGTCGAAAAGGTCTCACTGCCCGACAACTGGGCGGAGAACATGCTCAGAGAGCTTGATAGGGAAGAGTCTCACGATCGCACAGATGGTCGGGCAGCCGTTCGCTGTCTCGTGGAAGAAAAGGAGCAGATCGAGCGGAAGCTGGAGAAGCTTCTGGATATGAAATTGGAGGGAATGATCGAAGCCGAGGAATACATTCAGAAGAAGAACAAGCTTCTCCAGCGAAAGGTGGACCTCGATCAGAGAATCCGAAACAGCGAACGGAATGGCAATGAGTGGCTCGAACCGATGAGGGAGTTCATTATTCGTAGTTGTCAGGCCAAAAAACTGCTGTCACAGGATGATCCGCAGGAATTTCGCGCATTTCTCAAAACGATCGGCTCGAACGTTCTTCTCAAAGGGCAAACGCTGCGGCCGCAAGCCGCAAAAGGGTGGCGCGTTCTGCTGCAAAACCGGCGATTTCGTAATTGGCAGCCCCACGGGGAATCGAACCCCGGTTCCTAGGCTGAGAACCTAGTGTCCTAACCGCTAGACGATGAGGCCGCGCTACCGCAAGTATACGACATCCAAACATCATCACAACGCGTGCGATTGCGTCTCTCCTGATTGCCATTGGAACACCTCCGCATCGCAGCATGGACAGGTATCAATGGAACGAAATGCCTCCCGAAGGAAGATCGTACGCTCAGCCTCCTGCTCCGAGAGAAAGCTCGCGCGAAGCCCATCCCAGAGTTCCTGACAACACTCTTCCTGCCACCTCCGAATGAGCGCGGTGCGAATGGAATCCGGGTCCTCCTCCGCACAGGAGACAGCGAGATTCTTCAGCACACCATAGACCTCTCCGTCATCATCACGGTCAACATCGGACACGAGGAACCCCATCAAATCACCCTCTCCGCGAGGATCGTCCTCCGGAAAATCCACGAGCTGCGGATAGACCGCTGTCGCCACCAAAAACATCGCACTGCCCTTGTAATGTCGCTGAAGAACATCAATGTCATAACAGCAGCACTCTTCAAGAAGGATGGCATCATGAAACGGAAAATCCTTCGCAACAACGCGCTGGATGTGCGGAACGGGAGCTGGAACTTGAGAATGATACATACGAGAAAAGGACAGTATCATTGGATACGCAGAGGTACAAGAGTTTATTTCTTCTGCAACACACTGACAGTCTCGATGTGCGCCGTGTGCGGGAATATATCGACAGGTTGCACTGAGCGAAGCTCATATCCATTCTTGAGGAACCCCCCAAGATCACGGGCAAACGTCGCTGTATTGTAGGAAATATACACAATCTGTCGCGGTGCATGGGCGAGAACAGCATCCTTGGCGACAGGATGCAAACCGGCACGCGGAGGATCGAGAATGATCACATCAAAGGTGTACTTTCCACCGGGTTTGAGTTGCACAGAGAGAAGTTGCTCCGCCAGTCCACGGTAGAAACTGATATTCCCAATCCGATTCTTTCCGCTGCTCCGCAACGCATCCTCAATCGCCGACGGATGGCTTTCAATCCCCACAACCTTCTGACAAAACCGCGCAAGGTACTGACCGATAGCCCCAATGCCACAATATGCATCAAGCACAGTATCACGCTGGGTAATATCGACGGAATCGACGAGCGCCTGGTACAGTTTCTCGGTTCCAAGCGTATTCGTCTGAAAAAAGGAAAAGGGAGAAATCTCAAACTCAAGATCAAAGAGACGTTCGGTAATGGATGCTTTCCCAACGAGACAGTGAACACGAGGAGATTCGGGCTTGTCATTCACACCGCAATTCTCAGCAACGAGTAGGGAGACAAGTCCTGAACGCCCACCGAAACGGAGAAAGTACTGAAAGAGAGGCTCCAACTCACGCTTCCGTGCATTCACCATGAAACAGATCATCTGTTCTCCAGTATGGACTCCACGACGAAGAAGAAGGGTACGGAGAAGACCTCGATGTGTTTTTGGATTGTAAACGGATAGATGTCTGTCCCCAATAAAACGCCGAACATCAAGAAGGAGGGCGGACAATTGTTCATCGTACAAATGACACTCCGTCACCGGCATGACCGTTTCCAATTGACCGGAAGGATGGAAACCGATCGTAGAATTCTCATTTAAATAGATCCGCTTCCCACTGTGTTCTTTCGTCCGCATCGCCGCATATCCGAAGGAAAGTTCGAGCTTATTCCGATAATTAAAAACCTGGGGACTGGGAATGATCTTTAAAACACGCCCAGAAAGAGTACTGCGGAGGCCCGCATCGACCGGAGTCAGGTGCTCAAGAGTCTCGCGGACAATATCCTCCTTATACTGGAGCTGCTTGACGTAGGGAAGATTCTGCCACAGGCATCCACCACATTCATGCGCATGAGCGCATCGTGGTCGTATTTCATCTTTTGCAAGCTTCAGGAGTCGTTCCACCCTAGCCTCCGCATAGGCCTCCAGCCTATTAGTGACCGTAATCTCAACCTCCTGACCAGGAATAGTCCGTGGAATGAAAATAGGAAATCCCCCTATATGGGCAAGACCCGCACCACCATGCGTAACCTTTTCTACCGTCACTGTATACCTCTGTCCAGCCTGTAGTGCAGAGAATGCCTCTTCCGAAGGCATTGACATGATTGAAAAAAAATTATATAATACAACCTTTACCTTTCTGAACATGGAACCACAGAGAACGCACACGCTCATGCGCCGACATCCGCAATGGGGAAGAGTCTTCCTCACCGTTACACTCGTGATTCTTGGAACAAGCATAGCACAGGACCGTGGTAGTGCAAGTCTTCAGAGCCATGCGGCCGCCCCACTCCCTGCCAATGCCCTCCTCTCTGTCGTCAACCACCCCAACATCCGCTCGGACCACCAAATCCTTCTGAGCAACACTATCCGTGCACTCCCCGGACAATGCCAGGCAAGTCTCCGGAATCTTTACGTTCGGTACGACCGCCCGAATGAGCGAGGCCTTGCGGGAAAAGGAACAATTATCCTCAGTGGAAATGTGCGGAATGCGGAACTGCGGGCACTCTTCGTCCATGAATTTGGACATATCACCGACCTCGGCTGTCTCAGTGGAACACCGGAAAGCGGACCCAGCCTCTTCCACGATGGTCCGGAAATCATCTTCCAAAATGATCCCAGTACGAGCTTCTACCGAATCTCCTGGGTACAGGAGACAACACGGAAACTCGGAAGCTCTCCAGAAGATTTCGTCTCAGGATACGCAGCGAAGGATGCCTTCGAAGATTTTGCAGAAACATTCGCATACTTCGTCCTCCAGCCAGAAGCCTTCAAGACCCGCGCTCAAGGAAACATTGCTCTCCAAAAAAAATGGACATGGATGCAGGAATACGTCTTCCAGAAAACCCCATCCATTGCCTCCGGAAAGCCATGGAACAATGTGCTCCCTTGGGATGTGACAAAAATATTCTATACCTGGCACGGTGAACCGAAGAACGTCGTATACTCCCTACATGCGTCGGCATCAAACCCTCGTCGCCCTGTGGATTCTCAGTGACGCCGCAATCTTCATTGGCACCTACGCCCTCGCATACTTTATCCGCGTTGGATGGATTCTCTCAACGGATTTCCCCCTGAGTAAACTCCTCGCCGTTATCGTTGGAGTTACCCCATTCTGGCTCATGATCCTCCTCGCTCTCGGTGTATTCCATCCCCTACGGAACCAAAAAACTCTCGTCACTCTCTCACACATTATCACCGCAACGCTCCTGGGAGTCGCACTCTTCACCCTCGGATACTACTTTCGCTTTACGGCCTTCTTCAGTCGCCTGCTTCTCATCGAAGCTTTTTTCCTCAGTAGCATCGGCATATGGGCATGGCACATCATCATGCAAAGAATCATCCGGCATATCCTGCGCTCTCCTCCTCTGAGTTTCCCTACACTCATCATCGGTGCAACGCGAGAGACCGCCCGCCTCATCCATACCCTCGAAAGACAACGGAGTCCCCTCACCCCGATCGGCATTCTCGATAGCCGCAGCGTTCGGGAAGAACGCATTGCCGGTGTCCCGGTCCTTGGCAAACTGAACATCTTGGACACCATCCTCACCGAGAAAAGCATCACCCACCTTATCCAATGCAGCAATGTGGAACACACCATCAACCTCCTCAGTGCGTGCCGCATGCACGATGTCACTTACATGCTCCTCCCCTCTGTCCTTGGAATCATGGAGCGCGATGAACGGATTGAATCCCTGGAAGGCTTCCACGTGACGGTCGTCCGCCCAAGGGCATCGTGGTGGTCATTCTTCTTTATATAGTTCATGTGTGCCTTCATCTTCGCCATTCGACAAGCTCATAATAAACAGGCATAGTACGCCATGATGCAGGCATTCATTCTTGCAGGAGGTTTTGCTACCCGCCTCTGGCCACTGACAGAAAAACGGTCAAAGCCCCTACTCCCTCTCATAGGAAAGCCCCTCCTCACACACATTGTGGGAAAAATCCCCCAAGGGATGCAAATCACTGTTAGTACAAATGCCACATTCGCGGCAGGATTTGCTGCGTGGAAAGAAACACACAAGCAGCCGATCACTATCGTCGTAGAGAAAACAACGAAAGATACAGAAAAACTTGGCGCTCTCGGTGCAGTGGCCCAGTGGATACGCCAAGAAGGCATCATCGATGATGTCCTCCTCCTCACTGGCGACAACTACTTTGGTTTTTCTTTGAAGGACTTCCTCAACACATACCATAGAGGCATTCCAATTATTGCGGCATATAATATTGGCGATACAGAAAAGGCAAAAACGTTTGGGATAGTCACAATCAAACACAAAAGCGACAATCCGCTGTCCACAAGCAACATCGTTGCTGCATTCGAGGAAAAGCCCACACATACTCTGTCCACTCTCGTGAGCACCGGCTGCTCAATTCTCCCTCACGAGACTCTGCCCATCCTCGTAGAATACGCACGAGAGCATCCAGACAATATTGGAGGAATTTTTGAAGAACTCCTACGACGAGGAAAACGCATCGACTGCTTCATCTTCAATAAACCATGGTTCGATATCGGCTCGTACGATGCATATCTCGAAGCCACACGAGCGCTCGTGCCACCAGGAAAACCTGTCATCCACCCAACAGCCAGCATCGATGAAGAGAGCCGAAAAAACCTCGCAGGAAGCATCGTGATCGGTGCTGGGACAATGGTAACCCACTCCTCACTCCAAGACACTATTCTCTTCGACAACTGTCGAGTCATTGATTGCGTCCTCGATCGGTGCATTCTCGACGATGAATGTAAACTCCACGGCATCGATCTAGCTGGAAAAATGCTCCGGTCCGGTACGACCCTCACCAACACACCTCTTCCATAAGCTAGTGGAACACCTATACTCTAACTCCTCTATGCTCAAACGCATCCTCATCTTCTCCACCCTGCTCATCCTCACTGCCTGCGGCGCCACAAAGGTGGCGTACAAGATTTCCTTCAATATTGATGATGCCGAACAACAGAGTTCACTCACTATTGCAAGTCTTCGGGTCATCGAACGACGACTCTCACGTATGGGAGACCAGCTCCTGGAACAAGATATGAAAACGCGCGATCAGGAAGTAATCATCTCCCTGAAAATCCGCGACAAAGAAGCGGGAGAAACACTCACGACGGAGCTAGTGAAACCTTTCTCCCTCAACATCATGGAACAGAGTCCAGAGAAAACAGCGGACACTGTTGTGGAAGATCATGGAGGCTTTCGTAAAACGGATATCACGCAAGAACACCTACAGTGGGTTGAAGCCCGCACATATGGCCCAGAGGGAAAACAAGGAATGGTCATTCTCTACTTTAGCCCAGATGGACGCACTATCATGCAGAAAATTTTCAAGAGGAACAAAGGGAAAGCCATTGGCATCTTCGTTCGCAACCAATTGGTGAGTAAACTCACGGTCGATACGGACAAGGTAAAAGATGATATTGTCATTCAGAACATCCCTTCCTACGAAATTGCCCGCATGTTCGCGGATGACATGAACGTCGGACTGCACGTCACCTTCACTCTTATCGAATAACATTCGCACCATGCCATCGTCTTCGCCCCTTACGCTTCGACGCCTTGCAGGAACCATCCTCGTGATAACAGTTATCATCGTTGCAATACCATCGTCATGGAAGGAATGGATGCCGGTAATTTTGCAGGCTCCCAGATTCCACCTTGGACTTGATCTCGCCGGCGGCACGCAGATCGACTTTCGGATTTCCGAAGATGAGATAAACGACCAAATCGATGATGTCACGCAGAACATCGCCACACAAGAAGCAAGCGGTTCTCCCACAAAGAATGTTAGGCCTCTTCAAGAAGAACTACAAATTCTCATCGAGCAAAAACGCAACCTCATCGAGGCGATCCGCATCGTCCTTGAACGACGACTGAATGCTCTCGGAGTGAGCGAAACGACAATCACCCCCTCCTATGTGGGAAACGAGAAACATGTTCTCGTGGAATGTCCCGGCATCGTGGATCCACAGAAATGCGTCGACACCGTCGGCAAAACCATCCAGCTGGAATTTAAAGAGGAATTTCGAGCACCGACGGAAAAATTCGCCCTCGAAGTGCGAGAGAGCGTTCGGCATGCTCAGAAAAGGCTGCGTGACGGGGAAACCCTCGTCAACATCGGACAAGATATCGGCGATGAACTTGGCATGCAGTATGTCCCGGAACGCCCGTACTTCCGCGAAGAGCTTCCGCTAAGTCTTGTATCTCTCTGGACAGCCTCTCCCACCGGCGGTGTTGTCCAAATAGAAGGGAAACTCCAAACAGAAGAAACTGATGATGCGGGAAAGCAAAGTCAGAATAACATCCCCGGCATTTTTCTCGCAGAAATCGTGCAACCGAAAACTCAGACGGGGAAAGTGATCAATGAGGCGCCAAAAGCCTTCCAGGAACTGGAACACCGTGAACGCGGCTCAAAGTACACTCTAAAAGAACGCTGGCCACTCGATACGTTACCAAAAACTGTGGCAGATGCCCTGCAAAGTATGCGCGCTGGCGACCTTCGTGTGGTACCGGGAGAAAACGGAGGAGGAGAGCTTCTCTTCCTCCGTCTCTTGGAACCAGCGCAGGAAGAAGTCGACGTCAGCCATATCCTCGTTGCATACCACGGAGCTATCGCGGCAGATTTGAGCGTCACACGGACAAAAGAGGACGCCGGAAAGAAAATCCAGAACATACAGAGAAGACTACAAAACGGAGAAAGTTTCGAACGCATCGCCCGCCAAGAATCCGATGGACCATCGCGAAAGGACAGCGGCTCCCTTGGGTCAATTGCCAGAGGAGAAACCGCGCCAACCTTCGAAAAGGCTGCTTTCAGCCTCCAACAGGGAGCAGTGAGCGACCCCGTGGAAACACCGTACGGATTCCATATCATCCGGGTGAACTCCCTCCCAAAGCTTTCTGCCGCCCACGCGAGTTTCGATTCTCTCAACCTCCCCGGACATGATGGAAAAGAGCGTTCCGAGCGTCTCCTCTCCGCTCTAGAGCGTGGCGATGTGCGTGGCACAGAGGAGGTTCTTCCTCTCCGCTACCTGTTCTTCTCTCTTGTGCCTTCCGGCTGGCAAGATACATCGCTCGATGGAAAGCACTTCCAAACGGCATCGGTCGTCTTTGATCCGACTACGAACTTTCCCGTAGTCAGCATTCAATTCGACGAAGAAGGAGGAAAAATTTTCCAGGAACTGACACAAAAAAATGTAAGCAAGCGCATTGCAATCTTCGTGGGAGGTCAACTCATCTCTGCCCCAGTAGTACAGGAAGAAATCATCGGCGGATCGGCAATTATCTCCGGAAGCCGCAATGTTGACGAAGCGCGCACCTTCGCCCAAGACCTCAATACCGGAGCAATCCCAGCCCCAATCCACCTTGTAGGACAGCGCACAGTGGAAGCATCCCTCGGCGCTGATTCTCTCCGCGCCTCGGTGCTTGCTGGTCTCACGGGTTTAGCAATCGTTCTCCTTTATTTGCTCATCATGTACCGGCTTCTCGGCCTCGTCGCATGCTTTTCCCTCCTATGCTACTGCCTCCTCTTCCTTGTTTTCCTCAAACTGCCCCTCTTCTTCTTCTCCGGCCAGTACATCGTCCTTACCCTCGCGGGCATCGCGGGATCCCTCATCTCCGTCGGCATGGCGATTGATACTAATGTCCTCATTTTCGAGCGGATCAAGGAGGAACTCCGAAAAGGGAAACTCCTCCGGACAGCGATTGAGACCGGCTTCGAACGATCGTGGTCCGCCATTTTGGATAGCAACCTCACAACGATCATTACCTGCGTGATCCTCTTCTTGATCGGCACGTCCATCGTCCGCGGCTTCGCCCTCACTCTCGGCTTTGGCGTCCTCCTCTCCATGTTCACCGCCATCACCGTGACCCGCTGGATACTTCGCCTCCTCCTCCAAAACCTCTCCCTGACCCAGGAACGAGAGGCCATGCTCCTCGGTATTACCCGATGAACCAAACCCTGCAACAAAATGGACATCCTCCAGAGGAACGCGCGTGCCGTCTACGAAGAACGACTCCGCTCCGGCGTGGCCCGCGAGCAGGCGCGCAAAGACCTGCCGCTCTCGACCTACACCGAAGCGTACTGGAAAATCGACCTGCATAATCTCTTCCATTTTCTCCACTTGAGAATGGATGATCATGCGCAATTGGAGATTCGTAATTACGCCAAAGTCATCGGCTACGAGATCGTCGCGAAATGGTGTCCCATAGCATGGGAATCCTTTCTCGACTATCGCCACCACGCCCTCCGTCTCTCCCGCATGGATACCGCGCTCATCCAAGCCATTGTGGAAAAGGATGCGACGAAGGCAAAAACGCTCGCGATGCAGTACGGATTCCTGACGGAGGAAGGCCTCCCCCGCAAGAGCCGTGAGCGTGGCGAATTCGAAGAAAAAATCCGCCAACTGGGGCTTGCGGCGCCATGGGATACACAAGACACGCTCTCTTCAAAGAGGAAGGACAAGGTGGGGGGAGTGCACAAAAAATCCCTCAGCCGTAGCTGAGGGACACCGTTTCCCACCCGCCCGCCCCCCTCTACTAGAGAAGAAGGAACGGGTAGATGCAAACGACGACGATGGCGCCACTGGCCACCCATGCACCAACAAGGCATAGACAACGGCACCGGGAGTACCGCGCTACCGCGGATCCGTCCGCCCTATGCTTTGCTTCCATGGCCAACTGGCCAAAAAAATGACCAAAGCAGAAGAGGGCGATAGCTGCTCCATACATAACCAGAGCCACAAAAACTTGCATGTACATCTTTTTCTCCTTCTTCCAGCAGCAAAGCTGAAAAAAACAGGGCGAAAATGTGAAGAAACAGCGATTTATATCATAAATGAAAAGTATAAAAATGCAAGAGTAAATGAGGCACATGAAAAAGGGGCAGCCGAAGCTGCCCCATCCATCACTCTTCCTCGAATTTCCCATCCTCGAGCGGGAGAATCTTCTCCCGTACGACACCATACCCAAGGTATCCAACCCCAAGAAGCGCCGACAGCCCACCGAGGATGGATAGGAGGAGATGCAGCAAGAATGGCCACTCCCACGTCCAGTGCGATACGGCACAAAATGCTGCGAGGCCGAAGAAGACGGACCCCATGAGCAGGCACCAATGGTACCGCGTGTACCATGCGCCTTCCCGGTCACAGCATTCCTCATAACGAATGAAGAGCGGCTGTAACTCCTCAAAAGATCGAAGGCCAGGGCGATTGAGTAATAAGGCAACCTCCCGCATGCGCCAGACCCAAAGCCAGTAGCGCAACCAGCAGAGGTAAAGGCAATATATTACGAGACCGCCTATCCCTGAAAACACGCCCGCAAGGACCATCGTACACCTCCTGAGGAAAAAGTGAAAAATCCGCTAGTACTTGCCGAAGTTTATATGCTACATCGGTGAAATCAATACCAAATCTTCCCACGACAAAACCCTGAGCCATCTGGCTCGAGCACTGTGCAAAGCAGCTTCGGAATTCTTCGCGCAAGCGAGAGCTGGATGGCGAAGTGGCAAAGAGAGGAAACAAACTCTATTTTTGAGCCAGATCCTTCCGCTCCATCGTGAGGGAGGAGGGACACTCCTTCTGAAACACACACAGATCGCACTTCCGGCTCCTTGCCGTGCACACGGCACGGCCGTGGCTGATGAGGAGAGGATTGATGACCCCCCACTGACGTCGCGGAAGGAGACGCATAAGGTCGATCTCGATCTTCTTTGGATCGTGATGCCGCGTGAGACCAAGACGCTGGGACAAACGGATCACATGTGTATCGCAGGCAATGCCCTCGTTCTTCCCAAATGCCGCCGAGAGGATGATCGCCGCGGTTTTTCGCCCAACACCCGGAAGCTCTGTGAGTTCCTCCACCGTCTGCGGAACTTTCCCACGAAACCGTGTGACGAGGAGTTGACACATCTTCTGAATGTTCTTCGCCTTCGTCCGATAGAAACCACACGTCTGGATATCCCGCTCGAGTCCACGCCGGGAAACGTCCAGATAATCGCGCGCCGTCCGGTACTTCGGATACAGAATCGTGCGCGTCACAAGATTCACACGAACATCGGTGCACTGCGCGGAGAGGATGGTGGCGATGAGGAGATCGAGCGGCGTGCGGAAGTGGAGAAAGGTCTTCGGCGGATGATAGAGTTTCCGCAGCTCCAGCAACACCCGCCGAATGGGCACACCGAAAATTCCTCGTCGTTGCATGATTACAGTATAAACCAATCGGTGGCTCAACTCCTTCTCCTAGCCACGGCCCTCACCTTCACCCTATATTCCGTTTCCTATGCCCATCCCCTCTCTCACCGTATTCGACATCGAGACGACGGGACTCGATCCGAAAAGAGGACACCGTATCATCGAAATCGGCGGCATACGGGTGGAACAGGGACGCATCGATCAGACAAAAACCTTTTCTTCATTCGTAAATCCTGAATGTCTGATTCCACCGAATGCCAAGCGGATCAACAAGATCACTGACGATGCATTGCGCGATGCACCGACCATTATGACCGTTCTCCCCGAATTCCTTGCATTCGCAAAGAACTCTCTGCTTGTTGCACACAACGCCGCCTTCGATAGAGGTTTCCTTGAGGTGGAGAAGGAATGCTGCTGGGGATACGTCGAACTCCCGCTGTGCTTGTGCACAATGCTCCTCAGTAAAAGCCTCTTCCCAACAGTATCTCGTCATAGTCTCGATGCTCTCTGCGAACGCTTCCAAATTCCCATTCCCCCCGACCGCCACCGGGCCATGGCCGATGTACTCCTGACTACGCAGGTGCTCAGAAAGCTCCTGGAACACGGGCATATCCATTCTTTTGAAGAGCTACAACGAAGGGCAGGATTGCCAGAAATGGTAAAATCGTAGAAATACCAAAGAAAAACGCCAATGTGTCATGGTGAGCGTAGACGAACCATCACATTGGCACATCATTGTATCGCCCTTCGTCCCTCGACTACGCTCGGGATGACACGGAGCTCGGGATGACACGGAGCTCGGGATGACACAATGTACATCTTTTGTAGTGATTCCTATAAAATCCCCCACATCGCTGTCCTCCCAATCCTCATTGGCAAAGATAATCCCATCCTACGCAAAAAAACGCAGGAGGTTCCGCGTGTAACGAAGGACATTCGTACACTCCTTAACACTATGGAGGAAACAATGAAGAAAGCGGAAGGAGTAGGCCTTGCGGCCCCACAGATTGGACTCTCGCTCCGCGTCTGCATCGCAATCCTTCATGGAAAAGTGACTGCATTCGTCAATCCAAACATCACCTGGAACAGCCGTAAAAAGGAAACAGCAGAAGAAGGATGCCTCAGCCTCCCTGATACATGGGTTCTTGTGCCACGCTCGTGTGCAATCACTGTGCGATTCCGAAACAGAAAGGGGAAAGAAGAAGAACGGAAACTCGAAGGACTCCCGGCACGAATTCTCCAACATGAAATCGACCATCTCGAAGGCATACTCATCGTCGATTACCAACAACGGATACATGCGTAATCTCGAAGTCATCATCGGCCTTGAAATCCACGCACAGATGAATACGAAGACGAAGATGTTCTGCGGCTGCGATAATAATGCATGGAATAAGAAGCCGAACACGACTGTATGTGAAATCTGCATGGGGCACCCAGGAACCCTCCCAGTCCCGAATCGCGAGGCCATTGGGAAAGCAGCTCGTGCCGCGCTCGCTCTCGACTGTACTGTCGCTTCCGATTGCCACTTCGACCGCAAGCATTACTTCTACCCGGATTTACCGATGGGATTCCAAATCTCCCAGTACGATTTCCCATTGGCATCCAAAGGGTACGTGGACTATGACCTGCCAGAGGGATTCCCCTCTCCCCACGGGAGAGGGCATGGTGAGGGGAATCGCTGCAGAATCCATCATCTCCACCTCGAAAACGATGCTGGGAAGCTAACGCATGTGGGAGGGAAAACACTCTGCGACTTTAACCGCGCCGGCACTCCCCTCATGGAAATCGTGACGGAGCCGGATCTTCGCTCGGCTGTGGAAGCCGTCGCCTTCGCACAGGAACTCCGCAGCATCCTCGTCACAATCGGTGCATCGGAAGCAGACATGTTCAAGGGCATGATGCGATTCGATGCCTCCATTTCTCTCCGGGAAAAAGGGATAGAAAAACTCAACCCACGGAGCGAGATCAAAAACCTCAATTCGTTCAAGGCGCTTGAACGTGCCCTCACGTACGAAGAGGAACGACTCCGGAAACTCTGGGAAGAATCCGGTGGTCCACTAAAGGGCAACATCACCGTCGGCTGGCTCGACGATACGGGGTGTACGCGCGTTCTACGAGAGAAGGAAGATGCCCAGGATTACCGCTATTTCCCCGAACCCGATATCCCTCCCCTCACGTTCTCTGCCAAAGAGATCGAAAATGTGCGCGCCTCCATTCCTCACCTCCCACGCATGCAGCGGAAGTCATATCTCATTCATGGTCTCGACACATCGCAAGCACAAATCCTCCTCGATGAACCAAAACTACGGAGCATTTTCGATGCGGTTCTCGACTATACAAAGGATGCCCATAAGACTTCCGGTATTGTTCTCACTCAACTCCTCGGCGCCATGCAAAAACATGGGAAAGCAATGAAAGACCTCCCACACCCGGACAGTATTCTCGACCTCCTCGACCTTGTCGCCTCTGGAGCAATATCGAGCAACGCTGCAAAGAGGGTCATCGAAGACATGGTAAAAACAGGAAAACCTGCGGGAGAAATTGTCGAAGAACATGGACTCACGCAGATCGCAGATAGCCGAGAACTCCAGGACATCGTCGCCAGTGCCATTGCCGCGAACCCGAACGCCGTTCTCTCTTTCAAGAAAGGAAAAACTCAAGCCCTCGGCGCGATCGTCGGGTGGGTGATGAAGGAAACGGGGGGGAAAGTAGACCCGGCGAGGGTGAGCGAGATGTTACAAAAGGGAATTTCCTAACTCACTCTCTCCTTATACGCCCCAGTCTCCGTATTGATCCGCACGGTGTCCCCATCATTGATAAAAAGAGGAACATTGATGGTAAGACCGCTCGCAAGCTTTGCAGGCTTGCCACCACCGGTGGCGGTATCGCCACGGACACCAGGTGACGTTTCCACGACCTTGATATCCACCGTCGGCTTCAACTTGATACCTATGGGTTTCTCCCCAAAAACCAATGCATCAACTTCGCCGCCTTCGATGAGGTACTTCGCCGCCTCTCCCACCGTTCCCGTATCAAGCATAAATTGGTCGTAGTTCTGGAGATCCATGAATATATACGACCTATCGCTGCCTATGCTGAGCGGAGGCGAAGCATAGAGATACTGGACACGTCGGAATCCGATATCAGCAGGCTCAATCTTCTCACTCCCCTGAAAATTGCGTGCAACGATTGCGCCCGTTTGAATATTCTTCAATTTACATTGCATGTTCGCCTTGCTCTGGCTCTTGCGACCGAATTGAGAAGAAAGCACAAGGTAGGGATCACCATCGATTTGGATCGCGGTGCCCGGTTTGAGATCGGTAATCTCATACATATTACAATCGTACATCACTCCTATCTCCTATCCGCTGAACACGCAGGTTCTGCATCGTCGAACGTACGTAGCGCGTAAGATCACTCCCCTCGGGAAAATCCCAATACACTCGCCGGAGAATACGCCCCTCGTCCGGATGTCCACGGAAACGACGCAGTTCTGCGACAAGTTGATTGATACGACTCTTCGGCATCTTGTAAGTCGTAAAGACCCGTGCATGTATTTCTGCACTGAGCTTGGCGATTTCCTCATCACTCAGCAATGCATGCGGTGAGAGCAATGGTGCAGGAACATACGCAAGAACATCATTGAGAAGCGCCTGCCCTTCTTTTGTTCTATCCTGATCTGCACTAAGGAGAAGCACTGCCTGCGAAAGGAGAGATAATGCCTCCGTACGAACAGGGAGAGAGATGACATTCTCTCCGGGCTGTAAATATGCGAGCTGCTCGCGTACCGTATCCAATGCACTGCGTGCACGAACGGGATCATTGGTCACAAGTTCACGCAGGAGCACGAGGGAATCAAGAAGAAATACCTCCTGTACATCCCCACCCTGTACAAGGAGCACCGCCTGCTTTAGGACATACCCATCATCATCAGGAAGGACAGCAGCAAGATCTGCAACACTCTCGGCCATTTGATCGTGAAGGAGAGCTTCCCCTCCCGAACCGTTTGCAACACCAAAAAGAGCCTCCTTGTACTCCCCAAGTGCATGGGTCGCGTCTTCCCCATCTTTCAGAAGGGCGGCAGCTTCATTGAGACGATTCTCTGCATAGGAAAGTTGCTTTCGGGTGCGTTCAACATCGTCAAATGTAAAGAAGACATCGACCGCCTCCGCTGCGCGCTTGACTGGATAGAGGGAAGAGGTCGGAAGAATACCTGCGAGCGCCGCACGGCGCTCGCGCTGGAGCTCCACAATCTCCCGACGATGCACAGCATCGCGGTCAAAGTTCTGCACAGCCCAGCGTTCGATATACTCTCTTGCAGGAATACGATGGACGCTGGGGATATTCTTCGACCACAGCTGCACTCGCTCCCCCGCATGAATCACCATAGAATCCTCCGCGCGATCCACGGTGACATGACGATCCCACACCGCAACATCAACAACGGTGTCGACACGAAGACCAACACTCCCCTCATGAATACGGATATCACCAAATGGCGTCGACACAACGATCGCACCAAGAGTGCGGGGAACAAGACCCTGCACCCAGAGTTGACCATGATCAAAGAGAACCGTCGGGACTCCACTGGACTGTGGCCGATCGAGGATATCCCGAAGGAAGAGCTCCGTTTCTGGTCCAAGACGAAGGACGCCATCATCGTGAAGAACAACCGTCGCCTCTCCATCGCGCGTACGAATATGCATCGAGTCATCCAGAACGAGTTCTGAGCGAACACGCACCCATTCCTCTCCCATGCGCACTTCCACCTCACCACGAGTCGGAAGGAGAAAAACCGTAGAATCGGCAATACCAGATGCAGCGAAAAAAAGGAGAGGACTCGACTTGATAACCAGAGCCACCACTGCGCATGCGGCAGCCCATTTTACCCATTGGAACGAAGAGCGACGATGGGCAATGAATACTGTTGCAAACGACGGAGTAGGCATCTCGACATTACCAAGAGCACGCCGAATGTCTACAAAAATGGAAGACACATGAGGAGAGTCAATACGCTGAAGAACCTTCTGCCAGAGACGCGCAAATGCATGAGCATCCGGAGAAAGATGAGAATGAAGAGACGTAAGAACAACCGGAGCGGCAATACAGTGAGAAATACGAGCCCACAGAGCACTCTCCGCCCCAGTGGGGGGAGAGGACGCGGCGCAGAGAATACAGAGAGTTCCATCCATACCAACACTGAGTAAAACGGAAAAAGAGGGCTTCTGTTACGCGGAATTGCGGTATTCCGGCGGAAGGAGCGTCTCGAAACGCCGAAGCGCCCGAAGTTTCAGTACCCGCACACCACCTTCGGTCATATGGAGCACACGCGCAACCTCGCTATGAGGCAATTCTGCAATAAATGTCAGAATAAGGACCTCCCGGTACCGACGGGGAAGTTCTGCGAGAGCCGCACGTACAACACGGAGAAGTTCTCCCTGCTCCACCGTCCGCGACGGATGATTGAGAGAATCGGAATCTGGAAGATTCTCAGGAACCTCCTCGAATCCACGCTGAGAGCGGTAAACATCGATAATAGCATGACGCGCAATCCGGAATAACCACGCACCAAAGGGTATCCCTCGCCGCTCCTTATACCGGTGCAACTTCTCCCACACCTTCACGAAAATATCGGCAACGGTATCTTCCGCCACTTCACGTGGAAGACGGAAAGCCGCATACCGGTACACTGGCACGAAGAAGTGCTTATAGAGCTTCTCAAACGCATCGACTTCCCCATCCTGCGCCCGACGAACCAGCGCAAGAAGTTCAATATTGGAGAATTCATTCATGGAAAGCGCAGTATACCCAAGGAAACGGGAATAGAGTGATGACTCTCCATCACTTCAAAGTTGCTAACTTATTCACAAAATGTTATAATATATAATAATGGAAAACAAAAGAACATACCGGGACAGCGAGGAATGGCGCGAACAACACGATGCATAATCACCCACGCACACGACGCGCGAGGAAATGCGCGTACTGACCCCCCTAAGTCGAGAACAGAATGGTACATCAACAGAAGCAACGCTTCCGTCCTACAGGAATAATGCTCGCAAGGAGAATCCACATAGTGTACGAAACAGCACTATCCTCCCATGTGTGGAGGAAGAGAGCGGCAGTACTGATCCCTACAAATACAAGGAACCACGGAGACAATGGACGAGTAACCAGTAACCAGTAACTAGTAACTCCCACCAGCAGGAGATATAAAACCAATCCAATGACTCCAAGCTCCACTCCCACTTGTAGGTACCAGTTTTCTGGAAGAAATGGACATCGGCACACACGACCAGTGGGTTGGACTTGTACAGCGCCACTGAACACACAGAGATTCGGATGGTTCTTTGCCCACGATGTATCCGCACCCTCCGCAAGGAACACGCAGGAGTCACTCAGACGATTCTGCGCTGGTCCGGCGCTCCCAAGCCCAAGACCAAAGGGATGCGCAGCGATCACCCGGATCGCCTCCACAGGCCTGCGCCAATGCCCACTCGTCGACACTTCGCGAAGGAAAATTTCTGGGAACGCTATGACACCGATCAACCCAACACAAAGTAACCCAGTAACCCAGTAACCCAGTAACTTCCAACGAGTGAGTAGTTTGTAATGAGTAGTGAGTAGTACAAACACAATCACTGCAGCCCCCATCCATGCGGCACGGGAGAAGGTGAAAGAGAGAGAAAGAAGCAGAAGTAAGAAGTAAGAAATAAGAAGTAAGAACTCCTTACTCCTAATTCTCTCCAGCTCCCGCAAAAGAAAAACAACTAACACACTCCATGGGACCAATAACCACATCCCCAATTGATTCGGCCCACTGAATGTCGACTGAATCCTCCGGATTCCCGTCCCCCCAATCTGCTGGAACGCTGCCAATGGCCCCTCGGGGAAATAGAGCGAATGAAGATCGCTGTACCCAAGCCAGATGAAAAAGGATTCCGGAAGAAAGAGGGTGAAAATGCCATACGCAGCAACAACCGCACCGGTGAGAAGTAAGAAGTAAGAAGTAAGAAGTAAGAAGTATTCCGACCACGGCACGCGACGGAAAATGAGGAAGAGAAGAAGAGGAAAGAGGGTGTACTTCGCGCCAAGCGCGAAAGGGAGAATGGAAAATTGCTTGCCAGCCGTAGCCTCGGCGAAGACCGGAGAATGAACAATGGAGATACCGATGCCAAGAGCAAGCAATCCCACTATCACCCAATCGAGCACATCGAAGGGGAATACCAGTATATTAATATATTGGTATTTTCGCCGGACGAGTTCCGAAACGACAATGAGGAGAATGAATACGAGAAGAAATTCCTTCCAGAGAGCAAGCCACCAAAAGGGGGCATTCCCCGGTCCCGCAATCCACCGGGTCACTACCGTCACAAGGAACGCATGGAATGGGAGGAGAGTTATGAGAATGAGAACGAGCCCCTCACGAAGTTTCTGCAGCACGGAGACAGTGTACAATGTCATCCTATGCCCAAAAAACGCATTCTCGTCACGGGCGGCGCCGGATTCATCGGATCGAATTTTTGCAATGCACACAGTGAGGCATACGACATCATTGCGCTCGATAATCTCCTCCTCGGTGACCAGCAGCACCTCTCTCCCTCCGTAAAATTCGTCGAAGGGGATGCGGCCAACCGCGAGACACTTGATGCGCTTGGTCAGTTTGACTACATCGTTCACTTTGCAGGCACGTCTTCCGCGCCAATGTTCCATAAGGACATCGTCGACTCCTACAGGAACAGTATCCTCTCCTTCCTCGAAGTCCTCGAATACGCCAACCGCAGTGGAGCGAAAAAAGTCCTCTTCGCCTCTACCTCTTCACTGTACGGAAACACCACGCCACCCCTCACAGAAGATCAACCGCCAGTCCCGACAAATCACTACTCCGTCACGAAGATTGCAATGGAGAACATCAGTGTGTGCTATCACCACACGCATCCGGCGCTTGAAATAATCGGATTTCGGTTCATGTCGGTCTACGGCCCGCACGAAGAACATAAGGGGGTCTACGCAAACCTCATCAGCCAATTCGTCTGGGGCATGATGCGCAATGAACAGCCAATTATATATGGCGACGGAACACAAACGCGAGACTTCACGAACGTCATAGATGTCGTGCAAGGCATCACACTCGCTATGGAAACCGACAAACACATTGGAAACGACATCTTCAACATCGGCACCGGGACCCCACTCGCAGTGCTTGAACTCGTTCGAGTGATCAACAAAGTCATCGGAACAGAGATCAAACCTCGGCACATCGAAAATCCTGTGACGGAGAACTACATCCGCACACAGCAGGCGGACATCACCAAAATTCAGTCGACCCTTGGGTTCGCGCAGTCAATTTCCCTCGAGGACGGCATCCGACACCTCGTCGAGGAGCACCGCAACAAGAATCAGAAGTCCACACGTAACCGGACGCACGAAGCGAATGCGATCCCGAAAAAAGGGCCTCCATGAGGAGGCCCAGAATTAGGGAGATATCTGCCCCCTACCACCCACCACGAGCCACACTGCACAGAGCGCAAGCACCAATCCCACCCACTGCCGCAGCGTCGGCCATCCCCCTCCGAAGAACGCAAGGAGGAGAACAGCACAGACCGGAGCAAGGGAGAATATTGTCAGGATGCTCATCATCCCGCCTTCGTAATGGAACGCTGCAAAGAAGCAGTACGCACCGATGGCGACGATGAAGCCTCTGAGGAGAAGCCATCCCCACTCTCCACCCTTCGGCCACGCAGATTCAGGAACACCTTGCGCCACGAGGAAGCCCGCAGCAAGTCCGATACACACAACATCCGTCACGAGGAGCAAGAGCCATGCAGAAATGTGGCGAACCTTCATCTGGAGCATTACACTTGCAATGGACCCGAGGAGCATCGCAACAATGGCGAACCATAACGCTGACTTCATGAGAAACCTCCGTTGAACGAAAAGAACATCCAAGGCGCAAACAACCACCCTGGACTAGCCATTATACACCCTGCTAGGATCGCCTGTCATGCGAAAAGTTCGTCTCATCATCTGGGACTGGAACGGAACGCTCCAGAACGATGCAACGCACATCTACGAATGCGTGCGGAGGATTTTCCGACACTTCGCTCTCCCCTGCCACTCTTTTGAGGTCTATCGCAGTGAGATTGTCCACAATTACATGGAGTTCTACCAGCGGCACGGTATCCCGTCGCACATCACCAATGACGATCTGAATAGTATTTTTCGGAGTGGAGTAGAAGAAAGAAGCCACCAACCAAATCTCTTTCCTGACACACGACATACACTCCAAAAAACGGCGGAGATTGTGGAGAAACAACACCTGGTCAGCGGCTGCCCAGAGGACATCCTCAAGAAAGAACTGCTGCACCACAACCTCACACACTTCTTCGCACGCATTGTCGGGGACGCATGCGACAAGGCAGAGATTTTCGGAAAACTCATGGAAGAACACCGGGTACGTGGAGAGGAGACGCTGGTGATCGGAGATTTCAGCCATGATGCCTTGGCAGCGAAAGCCGCAGGGGCACAGGCCATTCTCTGCACACGTGGCTTCCACTCTCGCCCATATCTTGAATCGTTGGGCAACAAGCTTGATGGTGTGACGCTCGTCGAAAACCTCAAGGAAATCCCACGCCTTATCGCGCATCTCACACCCGCCCTCCATGCACTATCGCTTCCGTCTGCGACGCGCCCTTCGTGACAATGCCAGGGATCTCACGCACCTCCTTCTTGGCAACTCTCCCGCCCTCGAACCAATAGATATAGGGGGTGCAGAGACCGATTTCCATCGTCGCCGTTGTAGGAGCATCGAGGTCTTCGAGATATTTCACCATCGGCCGCATGCTGTTCCCGTGCGCCACGACGAGAACGGTCTTTCCCGCAACCACTTCGGGGAGGATGTGTTCGACGAAGTACGGGGTCACCCTCTTCACACAATCCTCAATACTCTCCCCCCCCGGTGGCCGATTGCTGTAGCCACGACGCCAGCGATACACCTGTTCCTGACCGTACTTTGCCGCAAGCTCGGCCTTATTGAGCCCCTGGAGATCGCCGTAGTGCCGCTCATTGAGGGACTGATCTGCAATGACATGGACACACTGCCGCTGAAGTTCCTGGAGAATGATGTGCAACGTCTCGGATGCCCGCTGCAGCTTCGATGTGAAAGCCACATCGAAATGAAAATCCTGGAGATGGTGGGCAACAACCGCAGCATCATTCCGTCCCTGCTCCGTGAGAGGGATATCTGACCACCCAGCAAATAGATTCTCAAGATTCCACTGCGATTGCCCATGACGGATGATGACAAAGACTCCCATAGCAGATAAAAGTATGGTACAATAATGGACTACCATCTAACACATGGAATGGCACTCCTTCTACAAGCCACGGCTCCTCGCAGGCATGGGATGGGCGCTCCTCGGGAGCGGAATCGTCGTCGGCGCTACTGCATTTCTTGGAAGAGCGGCTCTCAATCTCCGTGCAGCCCTTACGGACAAGCCTGACATTGGAATCTACATGCTGCTGCCCGATGAAGGGATACGGAATACAACGCTGCTACGGAGCACGACTATCGAGCGCCACTACCTCGCAGAAACACGCGAAGGCAAAAAGCTCATTATCCTCCGAAAACAGGGGGAGGAGTGGGGAGTGGTACGCATTGAAAGATTACGAGAGTAAATAAGAGAGAAATCGGCTCGTTCATCCCTCTCCCCGCGCCTGCCCGCCGGAGTCCGCCTCAGGCGGACGAAGGAGGGGGAGAGGGAAGGGTGATAGTTGTTAATATTAAACCCTCTCTCTTCCCTCCACCTTAAAAGGGGGAGGGAAAGCCTTGTACCGCAGAACCAGCCACGGAAACACCACCACGGCATTCCAAATCCTCCGGAATCGCTGCGGTTCATGAATGAACCGCCACAACCACTCAAACCCTAATTTCTGGACAAGCACCGGCGCACGCTTCTGCACGCCGGCAAGAAAATCCAGTGTCCCCCCAATTCCTATAGCAACACGTACGCTCGGCATTGCGGGAAGATGGCGATCTATCCAAATATCCTGATGCGGCGCTCCAAACGCGACAAGGAGAAGATGGGGCTTTGCATCGTTGATGCGCCGAAGAATCTCCTCTACATCCTCCTCCCGCGGCGATCCCGCACATGTTCCCACAACTCGCAACCGTGGATTCCGCGCACAGAGAATTTCCGACGCCCTACCCCCTACCCCCTCCACCCCTCCAAGGAGAAACACCGGATGTTCCTCCGTGAGCTCCGCACAGAGGCGTTCAACCGTATCCACCCCCGTCACACGCTCCGCAATTTTTTGTCCCGTCCACCGGGCCATCCGGATGAGACCGACGCTATCGGGAAGATTCAGTGCGCTCCGTTGAAGAACAGCACGAAAGACAGGATTCCGCGCCGCTTCGGTGAACATCTCGCTATTCGGCGTCATGACGTGCATCGCTCGACCATCATCGAGAAACCGGTGCAGCATCCGCACGGCCTCCTCCTGCGTCACAGAATCGACGGGAATGCCGAGGAGGGTGACACGATCATCCATTTATGAGGATCACCGCAAAGATGGCAAGGAGCATGCCCAAACCTTGGCGCACGGTGATCATCTCGTGAAGGAAAAGGAACGCGAGAATGAGTGTCACCAGAGGATAGAGCGCGGTGACCGTGACGACCATCGATGCTCTCCCCTTACTGAGAGCCAGGATAAATGGGATAAACACGAGACTCGCAATGACGCCGACGATAAAGGAAAAAAAGGCGCCGTTCCATACCACAGGAAAAGAAGGTTTGCGAAAAAGAGCAAGAACCCCCACCGTGCACACCCATCCAAGCATGGTGTAGAACACAGAGTCGAATGGATTGATGGAATGAGAGACGATTTTCGCAAAGAATCCCCACAACCCCCAACCCACCATCACGATGCCGCTGTAGAGCAACCACTCTGGCATGTGCAAATCATAGCGTATGTGCCCGTCGCCAAAGGGCTATGGCTGCATGGTCCCCCTCAAGCAACACCGAAGGAACGCAGTGTCCGCGGAACTCCTCCGGCCGCGTGTAGTGCGGGTACTCCCGCTTGCGTCCAAGAATATGCGAAAAACTCTCCTCCTCAGCGGATGCATCCTTTCCAAGGACTCCGGGCAATTGCCGCGCCACGGCATCAATGAGCACCATCGCCGGAAGTTCCCCGCCAGTGAGAACATAATCGCCGATGGAGACTTCCTCATCGATCCATCCACCATCGATCACCCGCTGATCAATCCCCTCATAGTGTCCGCAGAGAAGAAGGAGCCACGGCTTTTTCGCAAATTTCTCCACCTTTACCTGCGTAAGTCTCTTCCCGCGCGGACTCAGGTATACCCTAAACGGTCCTCCTCGGTTTTCTTCCACGCCGTCTTTCATGACAGCTTCCACAGCAGGAACTATCACATCGGCCCGCATCACCATCCCCACTCCTCCTCCATAGGGACTGTCGTCCACCTGTTTGCACTTTCCCTTCCCCCACTGGCAAAGATCATGGAGATGTATCTCCATTGGTTTATCATCCTGCCTGTCCCGCAGAGTCCCCCATAGGGGGACGACGTGGGAAGCTCGCCCGAGGATGCTCTCTGTAAGCGGTCCATGGAACATTGCAGGAAAGAGAGTGAGAATATCGATGCGCATGTGTGGAGTATACTGCACTAACAGCATGCGCGAGCCACTGATCCACATCCTCCTTCCAACCTACGAACCGCGTCCGGACTTTTTACAAGCGGCAATGGAGTCGGCTATTACCCAAACAGAAAAACGGTGGACACTCCATATCAACGATGACGCATCGTCTGTAGACGTCCATACTGTCGTGAAACAATACCTAGAAAATCCTCACATCACCTTCGCACGCAATCCAACGCGCCGCGGCATCGGCGGCAACTGGAACGCTTGTCTCGGCGAAGCCCGAAGGGCAAAGCCGGACATTCCCTTTCTCCAGTTCCTCTTCCAAGATGACATCTGGCATCAGAACTACCTCGAGCGCTCTCTGCACATTCTCGAAACACACCCAACCGTTGGGTTCGTCTCGAGCGATCATGAATACGATTGCGAGGAAAATATCGCAACGGCACACCTTTACAAAAAACTCCGGCAATTCCGACGGCAATACATCGTCCCTGGACTTCATGACGGAAAGGAATTCCTCCGCTGGTGGCTCGATCATGATTTGCACCCCAACATCATCGGAGAACCAAGCTTCGTGATGTTGAGATGGAACGCCATGAAAGACATCGGTATCTTCGACAAACACATGTACCAGTGCCTCGATATCGAATACTGGACCCGGTGCCTCACGATCACCGACTGGTACTCCATCGGAGAAAATCTTGGCACGTTCCGCGTCCATGCCAAAGGAGCAAGCGAGCAAAACCGAATCGAAGGTCGCGGAATGTTCGATCACATCCTCTGCATCGAACGGGCAATCCGACTGTTGCCGATGGACACGCATCCAAATCCACTGAATATTCTCTCCCGCACACTCGAAGACATGATCGGAAAGTTCCGGAGAGAAAAGGAGAAAAGAAGTGCATCAAAAAATCCTCTCCGCCTCCTCCCCATTCTCCACTTCTGCCTGCGACACCCAATCATCGTCGGATCTGCGCTCCTCAGCGCCACACGACATCACACTACGTATAATGAATGAGACCGGCCGCCTCCATCAGGCGATAACGCACTTGTCTCGCACAATCTTGGTCAGTAAGAAGGTACGAGTAATGCATATCAACAATACCATTGAGAACGGCGATACGACGCTCATATTCACCCATATCGTACGGGCGGCGCGGGTTGTGTTTGCGATCTTCCTCTAACTCTCTATCCCACGCAGCGAGAATCTCCTCCGTAAGTTCCGGCGTAAGGAGCTTCCCGACAGGATCGTGCACGATCCGATGGAAGGCAGCACGAACACACGCAGTAACCCGCTCCGGAAGCCTTTGCCACCATGGACAAGGACTTTCGTTGGATGAACTGGGAATTTCAGACATTAAGTATATCATACCATCCTCTTCATAAACCTGCAAACATCAATTTTCCCAACCTCCTGAACGAGCGTTGTCTCCTCCCCAATCCGCGGCATCAGACGATCGTAGAAATTCTGTATATCGGTACGTTGATAGAGAACCCCACAGGCAATGCGCTTCTGTGTATCTATTGCAAGAGTACGGGCCTTCACAAAATGACTGGGGTCGTGCTTGCCAAGACTCACATCGTAACAACGTTCCAGCAAATACTCGTGCGTTGCGAAGTGATTGTATGTCGGGCACGCCTGGAGAACATCGACTAACGCAAAACCATGCGCCTGGTGTTTGATTGCCTCTATGAACACCTTCGTCATATGCGGAATGTCCCCACTGAACGTGCGCGCGACGAATGTTGGCTCCAGTGAAAAGATAAAATCCATGGAATTGAGTGTGTGCTCCGGAATCCCATTCGGAGAGGCGGTCATCGGTTGCCCCTGCCAGGTCACCGCACTCGCCTGCCCAGTCGTGAGACCGTAGTTCCCGTTATTGTGGAGAATGAACGTCAGGGGGTAGTTACTACGAAGCGCATGCACGAGGTGACCAACCCCCTCGGAGAACGTCGCTCCGTCGCCGCCGAAAGCGAGCACCGGCACACGCATGTTCGCGAGCTTCGCACCCACAGCAAAGGGGATCACGCGCCCATGCAACCCATGGAACCGGTACCCAAGGAGCTTGTCGCTCATGTTCCCATGACACCCAACGTCATAACAGAGGAGAACTTGCCACGGAGCAATCCCAAGTTCCGTGAGTGCGCGCTTCACCGCAGTCCAGATCCCGTAATCCCCGCACCCATCACACCATGTGCACTGATTCGCACAGGAATACTGCTTCAATACCTTTATACCTGCTGCATCCAAGGGGATATTCATGGGGATGAAAGATGAAAAATGAAAGATGAAAGCTTCTCCGCTAATTCATCCACAAAGAACGGCCTCCCATCGTACTTCAGAATCTTGTGCGGAATATCGATGCCGCACTGCATCTTCAGGAGCATCCCAAGCTGCCCCTGGTAATTCTGCTCAATGAGCACTACCTTCTTTACCTTCTTCACAAGCTTTTCAAGACGCTCGATCTTGAGCGGCCAAAGGTAAGTGTAATGCAAGTAGCCAATTGCAGGATTTCGGACTTCGGACTTCGGACTTCGGACCAATAATGAAATAGCATCAAGAATAACACCCTTATTGCTTCCCCAGGATACAATAAGAGTACCTACAGTCGTGTCGCCCTTAGACGAGCTCAGGGTGACACTCCTATCTTTGCTTACGATGTACAACTCCGGTTCCGGCAATGTCTTCCGTATCGCTTCTATTTTTCGCATGCGTTTCTCCATCTGCATGCGCGCATTCGGAGCGGATTCATCGACGGACCCGTCGGCGGCATGCTCATCGCCCTGCGCGCAAAACGTCGCCGCTTCCGCGCCCGGAAGCCATCGCGGTGAAACGCCGTCGGGGGTCGTGGGATCGTACCGATCCGTGCTTTGAAGTTTCCGGAGTTCCGCGGGACGGACGACGAGCCGCCCACGCTCGATCGTCGCCGTCTTATGATCGAAAGGAGCCTGCGTGAAGAGCGCTTCGGCAAGCTGCTTGTCCGTGAGGACGATAACCGGCGTCTGCCACTCTTCCGCAAGATTGAAAGCGGTAGGCATGAGAGAGAAACAATCATGCGCATCGCTCACGGCAAGGACGATCCGCGAGAATTCTCCATGCGCGCCGGTAGCGGCGAGGAGAAGATCGCCCTGCGCCGTCCATGTGGGGAGCCCCGTCCCCGGCCCCGGCCGCTGCGCGACGATGAAGACGGATGGATTTTCGATGATGGCATTGAGCGACACCGTCTCCGTCATGAGATCGAACCCGCCGCCGGAAGTCGCGGTCACCGCGCGCGTCCCCATGAACATCGCCCCGCTCATCATCTGCGCGGCGGTGATTTCATCCTCCGCCTGCTTCACGAGCATGCCAGTTGCGTTCTGACAGGCAGCAATGAACGAGAGGAGCGGCGAACTCGGCGTCATAGGATACCCGGCGTACAGCCGGCATCCGGCATGGATGAGTCCAAGACCCATCGCCTGGCTTCCAGTGACGAGGAGGTGATCTTTCCAGCGTGCGCTGGAGCTTGAAAGCTTGATTGTCAGGTGATCAGAATGGGACGTTGCAAATGCAAAGCCCTCGACAACGCAACGGAAATTGAGCATGAGAAGTTCCCTCCCCTTGTGCCCAAATTGCTCCCGTACAAGCGCTTGTAGCTCCGATTCCTTCCGACCAAGGAGTGCCCACACCACACTCGTAATAAGGACATTGCCGAGGATCGGTTTTGCTTCGAGTTTTTTGAGAATCATCTCATTCGGAAGATAGAGGACACGCACATGACGACGATCGAGCAACTTCTGCACACTGGCAGCAAACGACCACTGCGGTGTTTGGTGGAGAATGATTCCTCCCCGTTTTACTTCATGTGCATTCTTCCCAAGACCGAGATGATTGAAACAGATAAGAATATCAACCTGTGCCTCCGCACTCTCGATCTGCTCGCCACTGATATCAAGTTGGTAACTCGAGTGTCCACCCTTAATGATCGACATGTACTCCCGATAACCGAAGACACAGTATCCGGCGCGCTTCAACCCTTTTGCACACATCTCCCCCACAGAGTTGACCCCCTGTCCTTGTGCGCCGGTGATTTTGATGGAAACACGATTCATAGTTCCAATAACCAGTAATCCACGCCGCTTTTATTGCGTTTCCGCGGAGCCAGGCTGCGCAAGCGCAGACCGACGCGGTTCGGATTCGTCGGGCAAGCGAGCGCTGCTTGGCGGAGCGAGAAGAGCCTTCTGCAATTTGTTACTCCACAACCGGATCTTCTCCTCCTGCCCGTAGGGTTCATTCACGATCAGGAGCGCGGGTTCCATCACCTCTCCCCCATGCGTCTGGACAAACCGTCGCAAGTGCTCGCCGGCACGACAGGTGTAAAAGTACCGATCATCGCCGAGCGCAATGATTGCAACCATCGTACCTTGGAGATCGGCATTCTTGGCACGATCGAAGAGAAACTCATGCATGTGAAGATTGAGATGCCCTTCTTGACCACCCGCATTCCAGGTTCCCGAAGCAAGAACGAGGATATCGGATCCAAGGAGATCATCCGACCTTGCCACTTCCGCACGGATACGTCTCACTGCGAGAGATTTCTCATCATGCCAGCACTCTTCGAGCAGCTGTGTGACGTATTCTGTGTGTCCGCTGGTGCTGGCATAGAGAATGGTGACTGTCGCCATGGCAAGTAGTATTGTACATGCCCTTGAATCCGACAGTCACTCCAGGCTACCGTGTGCTGCATGAAGTTGAAGACCTTCTTTCAGCGCGCGGTCGAGATTGGCATCAGTGCAGACCCCCGAGGAAAAACACTCGTTGCAAAAATGCTGCGGAAGGAACAGGAACGCCAGAAAAAACTGGAAGGGAAAGAGAAGGAACTCGCCGATGAAGAGCGCACGTGGAACCCGTACGCCGACTCGCGGATCATTAACGGTACCGGAGAAGAAGAGGTGCGACACTTTATGGTTGGCATCGATATCGAAACGCAGGAAATACTCCTCGCAGACAGACTCCGTGAACGGGGAGAGACCATTGACTGCATCTTCATTCACCACCCCGAAGGTCGCCCACTTGCCGACCTCGGTCATGTCATGTCCATACAAATCGATGTTCTCGGCTGCATCGGGGTCCCGGAAAATCAGGCAGAGTGGCCTCTGGGTCCCCGCATTGATCGCATCCACCGCTCTATCCATGCTGATAACCTCTTCAGAACAGAACGCGCTGCAGAACTCCTCAACTTCCCGGCATTCTGCTGTCACACTGTGACGGACAACCTCGTCTACCAGTTCATCGAAAAAACCATCTGTAAAAAAAAATACGACGATTGCGGAGAAATACTCAACACGCTCCTGGACATCCCCGAATACGCCTACTATGCGAAAAAGGGGAATCCTCCCATCATCGTCAACGGCAATCGCGCCGGACGTCCCGGGAAAATCGTCGCATCGGAATTCACAGGGGGAACCAATGGACCGGAAGAATTTATCGAGAAACAGGCACATGCAGGAGTAGGAACAATCCTATCGATGCACGTGACAGAGAAATCTCTGGAAGAGGCCAAAAAGCACCATGTGAATATGGTGCAGTGCAGTCATATGGCCAGTGACGCCATTGGCATCAATCTCCTCCTTGACCGACTGCAGAAGGAAGAGAAACGACTGACAACGCTCGACGTCTCTGGCTTCGTTCGCATTGCACGCACGAAGTGAACCCATGATGTCCTTTCTCGCCCCACTTGATTCCGCGTGGCGCTCCTACAGAAAACAGCGCCTCTTGTGGTGGGTAACGCTCCTCCTCCTCTTCCCCTCTCTGACGATCGGGGACATTGTCCAAACCTTCCTTTTCCAACACGAATTCTTTCCAATCGCTCTCATCATCTTGCTTGCAACGATTGGGCTCCACACCTGGGGCCAAGCATGTGTCCTTAGTATCGGAAATGGCCGCCGATCGCTCCATATCCTGCTTAGAGATGCCCGGTCTCTCATCATTCCACTCCTCCTCACAGGCATTCTCCGCCAGTGCCTCATACTCCTCTGGGGCATCCTCATTATTTTTCCGGGCATTATTTACAGCATCCGTACGATACTGTTCGATGTTGTGATTGCGACAGAAGGACGGCAGTACCGTCCGGCTCTACAAAGGAGTGCATTCATTGTACGAACTCATGTGTTCAAAACCTTAACGATCATCATCGTAATCTATCTCCTCTTCTTTCTCCCTGCTTTCCTTCTCGGAATCCTCCAGCACTTTCTTCCATCCAATCTCCTGGGAATCCACATTTGGAAGATTTTCCTCCTGATCGCAAAAAATCTTCTCCTAGCAGGTGCTGTTGCTCTGTCCCTCCTTGCCCGCATCGCCCTCTACCGAGAACTCCTCACGGCAGGCCTGGCTTCTCGGCGCCAACTTGCGCTTCCTGAAGAATACGACGAAACACCTGCGGATGACTGATCGCAAGCTCGCTTAAGACCTTCCTGTCCAACTGAACATTGCTGCTACTAAGGAGTCTGACGAACACATTATATGGAATTCCCTCCGAGCGCACTGCCGCATTGAGACGGACGATCCACAGCGCACGGAATACGCGCTTCTTCTTCCGGCGATCGCGAAACGCATGCTGACCCGCCTTCAGGACTGCCTCATTCGCCTTCGCAAACGTTGCATGACGCAGGTCCAGATACCCCCGCGCAAGAGCGCGAATCTTCTTATGTCGACGCCGTCGGACTGTGCCGCGTTTTACGCGCATGAACTAGAGATAGGGAACAAGATGAGGAAGAGAACGACGCTCACGAGAAGAAACAACAAGAGAACGATGCAGACGCTTCTGCCGCTTCGCCTTCTGGAGAAGAAGATGATTCCGGCTGTTGCGGCGAAAGATCCACTTTCCTCCACCTGACCGCCTAACCCGCTTCTTGGCCCCGCTATGAGACTTCAGCTTCGACATGACCGGCCAACTCTAGCGAAGAAAAGAGGCCTACGAAAGGGCATTTTTTCCCCCCTTCCGTGGACGGAGAACCACAATGAACTGATTTCCCTGGAGCTTGACCTCCTGTTCGATGTCCGCCACATCCTGTAACACTGCAATAGCCCCCCGGAGCTTCTGCGAAGCATAGTCTTTATTGGAAAGCTCTCGACCACGCATGCGCACGACAAACTTCACGGAGTGCTTTTCGCCGAAAAACTCACGGGCGCGAAGAATGAGCCGCTCAAGATCGTGCCTATCTGTGCGAAACCCGAAGCGAAGCATCTTCACTTCTGATTGTTTACTGTGTGACCGTTGCTTCTTCTCCTTTTTTTGCACCTGATACAGGTAATGCCCCACATCGCCGATTTTCACCACAGGGGGAGAGGCCTTCGGCGATATCTCGATAAGATCGAGTTCCTGCAGGCGAGCCCGAACAAGAGCCTCCGCAGGAGAAAGGGTCTCAGTCGTTCCATCCGCACTCACTAAAAGCACTGTCGGCACTGTAATCTGTTCGTTTATGCGCGGACGCTTCTCGAACTTTGGATATCGTGATGGAGGACGACGTCGCTGACGCAGAAAAGGAAGGAGAAAAAAGAAGTACAAGAGAATCTACGCAGGAAGAAGGGATACCGTCAAGACTCCGCCCGCGAATAGGCCTCGAAATCGAGGGAGAGATGATGCACGTCTCCATCCATGCGCACATCGCTTCGGAGAATCCGCATGGCCCTGAGAGGCCACAAACGTTCCTTTTCGAGCGCCATGCCAAAGCGCCCGCCGAGGAAGGAGCGCGCGGTGGCGAGATATCCGTCGCGCACGCCGGCGAAAGCGACGCGGAACCCGTCGCCGACGAGCGATCGCTGGACCTGCTCCTCGAACGGCTTGGGTTCGCGGACATAGCGAAGAACATCCGTCGAGAGAAACTGCTCGAGAGCGACGATGCTGGATGGATTTTCTTCCTCCGCGCGCAGGAGGAGAAGGTCAATCTCCTCCGGAAGAAGAACATCGGCAACAGTCACGGCGCCGGCATGGTCCAAAAACCAGAGCACGCGTTCTAATCCCCCCGGGCGGAGACGCGCGGTAAGGGAAAGGGGAACGCGGCGGAAATCGGGACTATCCGCAACGCCCGACGCTTCCCCCACCGTGAGTTCCGACATGTCGAGAAGGAGCCTCTGGGACAGAAGATCGTCGCGCAAAACGTCGAAAAACGCCACCAGGCGCGGGACAGCAGGATCGGATGGAAAAACGAAGACGCGCACCGCCTCTTCCTCAGCCGCCTCCGCAAGCATTGCCTGAAGTTCCGCCGCCTGCACCTGATCCTCCAGAACGCGCAAGCGCCGCTCCAGAGACGGAATCTCCGCCGCCAAAGGGAACGTCAGCGTCGTAAACTGCCGCACCGCCGCGGCGTGTTCCGCGAGGAGAAAGGCGGAAAAAAGGAGAAGAACACACCCGAACAAATAGAGCGTCACGGGATGCCGGAGGAAAGACGGCACGTTCATGGAAGGACGGAGGAAGAACGGAGGCGCAGGAGGAGGGAAAAGGGGGAATGAAACGCCCCGCTCGCATCTTCCTCACGCAGAAAACGCTGATGTTCCACCGCATCCACAAAGGGAATGCGCTGGAGCGTTTCGATGAACTCCGCGAGAACGGTCATGCTCCGCGGACCGACATGCCGCACGTCGCCAGCGAGCGCAAGTGTTCTGCCGGCGGCGTCATAGTGAAAGGATTCCAGAAAAACGGCGTCGGGACGATCGCGCACGGCATTCTCCGCTCCGCGCGCGACGGCTGCAAAAAGGAGCGCTGTGGAAACATCGGAGCGGCGGAGCCGGCGGAGAAACAGGGAAAGAGGATCCCGCCCCGGAAGAACAAGATGATTCCGCGCTTCCTCCTGCGCATCGACACGATCGCGAAGATCCGCGTAGAACCGGGTGAGGGAAGACCCGTACATCGTCTCCCCATGCAACCGCACGCCAGCCAGGCGGGGCAGGAACAGCAACCGGGAAAGGAGAAGCGCACAGACAAGAGCGGCGGCGAAAGCGAAGAGTGGAAAAGCGATGCGCGCATCGGGAGATGACATACGTCTTCCCCATTATACAGAAATCCGCTAGAATACGGAGGATATTACCCCCTTCCCCATGGAGGAACTCCTCAAAAAGCTTCGGGAACTCCAGAGTGCCATACACACGGGGAAGGACTCTCTTTGAGGCAAGAAACTACCCGCAAAGAATCGCCGACCTGGAGGCCAAAAGCCGGGACCCCCGCATATGGGCCGATCAAAAAGCCGCCAACGCGCTCTTTGAGGAGCTCCGCGGCTTGAAAAAACTGTGGGAACCGCTCGCGCGCATTGCGGCCGACGCCGAAAATCTCATCGAACTTTCGGCATCAGCGGAGCCCGGCGATCTCCCGAGCCTGCAATCGGAAACAGGAAGGATAGAAAAAACATGGGAGGGTATCGAGCCGCAACTGTACCTTGGCGGTGAGTTCGATCTCCGCAACTGCTACCTCTCCATAAGCGGCGGCGCGGGAGGAACCGAAGCGCAGGATTGGGCGGCTATGCTGCTCCGCATGGAACTGCGCTACTGCGAACGGCAAGGCTGGAAAACCACGCTTCTCGAAAAAACCGACGGCGCGGAGGCCGGCATCAAGTCGGCCACAATCTTCGTGGAGGGCGATCCCGCCTACGGATACCTAAAATGCGAGAAGGGTACCCATCGCCTCGTGCGCCTCTCCCCCTTCAACGCAAAGAATCTCCGCCAGACGAGCTTCGCGCTCGTCGAAGTCCTCCCGGAAATCGGCGACGGCGGGGAGATCGCCATCGACCCCAAAGAACTCCGGATCGACACGTTCCGCAGCGGGGGGGCGGGCGGCCAGCACGTGAATAAGACCGAAAGCGCGGTGCGCATCACCCATGTCCCGACGGGGACGGTCGTCGGCTGCCAAAGCGAACGCAGCCAAATCCAAAACCGCGAGCACGCGATGCAGATGCTGAGGAGCAAGCTCCTCGAGAAAAAACGCACGGAAGACCAGGAGAAGAAAACGGAACTCAAAGGGGCTTCCGCAAGCGCGGACTTCGGGCAGCAAATCCGCAGCTACGTCCTTCACCCCTACCAGATGGTGAAGGATATCCGGACGAACGTCGAAACAAGCGACACGCAGGGCGTCCTCGACGGCGATCTGCAACCATTCATTGATGCGGAATTGAAACGAATGGCAAAGGAAAAACGGTAAGATTTCCCTCTCCCCGCGGGAGAGGGGAGACCGAAAAAGCACCCTCTTCAGAGAAGAGGGGCCTTCCGGAAACGAGGAGTATGTTTACAGATCGCGCTTCTGGACGGTGCCGCGGCCGTTCTCCTTACAACGCCAGCAGGCCCGCTTCACCTTGTGCGCGACAGTCTCATCGAGACCGTCGCAGAAATCTCCCGCGCAGCGCAGACCTTCAGCGTTGACGAGTTCCTTGACCTTCGACGCAACAGTGTAACTCATAGAAAAGGGGTAAAAGGGATAAAACAGGGGCATTCTAGGGACATCCTGCGCACAATCGCAAGAGATTCCGCCTCTTTCGCAGAAAAACGGCAAAATAGAGCCATTCCAAGGGAATTAGCCGATAGACTTATTACTTCGATTCTGCCTCTCCAGTGCGTTTCTGGCACATATTCCTCACAGCACAGTAGTACTTTGACAAAAATAGTGCTATAATATCTCTGCAAACATCAACAACACTCTCATGCAGAAAATGACCCCCTGGCAGACGACGTTCGGTGCACTGATCGTTGTCTCCGCCTGCGCCGCTATCAGCGCGGTACTTGTCGGGAACCTCGCTGCTAAGTCATGACTACCGGCAGAGCCGGTAGCTTGGGAAAAGCCCCTGGAAGGGGCTAGCTAAAGAGACTCAGAGCTACCGGCTGTGTTGATCAACCCCACCGCAGATCCAACTCTGGACCATCGAAGAATGATGTAGGCCACCGAATGTTTGGGCGGAATCTTGAGAACCATGTGCATGTGATCGGGACAGGCTGTTCCTTCCAATACCTCCACTTCCTTCTGTTTTGCCAACTCTCGGATGATCTTGCCGATCTGAACCCTGACGAGTCCGTAGAGTTTGTGCTTCCGATACTTTGGTACAATGACCACGTGGTATTTGCAGTCCCACACCACATGGCTCTGTGATTCGAAGGAGCGCATGTTGAAACGGGGAAATGCTCCTTGCAGGGGCTTTTCCTCGTGCAACGTACAGCAAACGCCGGAACGGTAGAACCTGCGGATGTCTCACCGCCAGAGGCGGTGGTTTACTGGAGGATTATTAATCAAGGGGCTGGCCTAGGAAATGCTAGTAGAGTCTGAGGATTTTCCGCAAGGAGGAGAGCATTTCTCTGGATGTGC